>Ga0131853_10000074_pt1 | contig 142216 bp, 127 predicted proteins | sample TergutLab28metaG_FD_92764 | JGI IMG/M metagenome (GOLD analysis project Ga0131853, IMG submission 92764) | Labiotermes labralis P1 segment gut microbial communities from Petit-Saut dam, French Guiana - Lab288 P1 (version 2) (version 2) | ecosystem: Host-associated > Arthropoda: Insects >...
ATTCCAGCCAAAATAAGAAGTAAGTAGGAAAAGCAAGAGAAGTAAGCAAGAAAAGAAGTAAATGAAATAAGGAAACTGCGGAACCATTGAGATTCAGCCCCTCAATGGCGCCTGAAGGGATGTCACCACATCGCCTCCAAACACAGGTATACACCTGCTACCGCAGCCCACGAAGTATATAACATTCACTGCCCCTCTTCAAGCTTGAATTCCCCTCCAAGCTAGAGGATGGTGGCTGATATTGTTGTATGCGCGTATGCTGTCGGCAAGCCGATTGTATTATCTATGTTAGCTACTTAAATTTGATAAGAATTTATAGATAGCGCGAAGGCGATGACGATGTGTAAAAACACAGAGTCTCCCTTCGCGCTTTTTGCTTGTCGTTAGCTTACTACTAAATCACAAGGAGGCAGTACAATGAAACAGGAGCATAAGCACAAGATTGATGATTTGGGTAGGATACTAATCCCAAAGCAGCTAAGAACAGAGCTGGGTGCAAGCACAGGGGACACGCTAGTAATCAGCTATGAGGATGGTGTAGCAACAATGCGGCTGGGAGAAAGCAATCCGGATGACGACAGCGTTATAACATGTGAGGACGTAAGCGGAAAAGGTACAGTGGAAAGGTATTTATGTATGTCGTGCCAGGAGATAAAGGATGCAGATGAAGTTAGTGTTGTTACAGAAAAAGCACAGTAAAAAGCAATCAACAACAAATCAACAATAAAGAATCCAGGAAAAGCAAGGGGCGCGCTAAATGCGCCCCTTTGCTTTATCAAGCTATATAATGATTGGGTAGCAAGACTTTCTAAAAACTATCCACTGGAAAACAGGCAGGAGCGAAATTTCATCCTGCCTGTTTTGTAAATAAAATACCTTCGACAAGGATATAAACCTTGTAAAAAAAATACCAAGATGTTAGAATACAATTACAACATAAATGTTGTATCGACATTGCAAGAAAGGGCATAATATGAATGTATATCATTATGAAACCGCTGGAGGTAAAAATTTGATATTGGATTACATCAATAGCCTAAGCAAAGCAGAAGTTATAGATGGTCTTTCAGTATTGGAAAAATTCGAGAATGACGAAATCGACACCTTAACAATAAAACCGTGGCAAGGAAAAATCAGCGAAGTGTATTTTTACAAGCATAATAGAATATTTTATATCGTTGTCAATGGTGATGACGTTTATATGCTCCACGCTTGCCGCAAGCAAAAAAACAAAACAGAAAAACGTGACAGTGAAATTGTAATTAAACGAGCCAAAGAACTAGGCGAACGGTTGTCTAAGAAATTGATATAAGGCAGGAGGTTGCGAATATGCCATTTCAAAAAGTAAATGTATCAGCAGTCATTGAGGAAACCTTAAATGCAGATGCCGAGCTGCAAGAACTTTGGGATAACAGCAGAATGGAGTACGCTGTGTTGGGCAGTTTAGTTAAAATCCGAAAAGAGCGAGGGCTTTCCCAAACAGAGCTTGCCGAAAAGTCAGGAAACAAACAACAAGTCATCTCACGGTTAGAGAGGAAAGAAAACAGCCCAACGCTCAAGACAGTGTGTAGTGTCTTAAATGCACTGGATTATGAAATCCAACTTGTGCCAAGAAGGCATAAAGCAATAAAATAAGCAAAGTACAACAAAAAATGGGGCTATTAGCACAATGCTAATGGCCCCATTCCCTACCTTACATAACCTACATCATATCACTAGCTTCCGTATCAATATGCACATGCCCACTTATCCAAGCGGCCTGCCCCATCCCAAATACATCCCTAAAGAACGCAATAGGTACATAAATCTCACCATCCACCAATATAGAGGGCTGCCAAAGTTCTACATTTTGCCCGGCAACATTAAAATCGTTAGATCCTACATGGAAGGTAATAGAGCCGTTGAGCCCGTTAAGCCTTACACCTTGTGGGTCAGAATCCTCTATGTGCACAGTAGCATCCAGTGCCGCAGCCACAGGAATTAGTGGTATATGAGTGGGAAAACCCTGCCCGGGGGCAGTAAACCAGTTGGCTCTAACCCCGCGCTGCCCATTGATAATTATAGGAAACTGAGACCAATCCACATCTTCACCGCTTACGTCTTCATACATTGGTTCGCCATTTGCATTTGTGGCCCCAGCATCATCTGACCCACAAGCCGCAACCACGAAAGCCAAAACAACCAACAACAGTAATAAAGAAAACTTTTTCATTCTCCACCTCTTCTTATTTTTTATTCCTAGTGAATTAATTCGAAGTTTCTCAGAATTCACTATATATCTTCAACGAAAATGATTGCTGTTGGTTCCATATGGCAAGTATGCTAATATAACTTCTAATTAATAAGAAAAGAGTGATACAAATGAACAGACCATACTTTCCAAAGCGTGCCGTAATAACAGGGGGAATGCCTTACGGCGAAAAAAAACTGCACTTTGGTCATGTATACGGCTATGCAGTCCATGCAGATATCTATGCCAGGTTTCTCCGTGACCGTATAGGAAAAGAAAACGTAATCTTCGTATCCGGTACAGATTGCTACGGCGCAGGCCCAGAAATCGCCCACGAAAGACTAGTAGAGCAAGGCTATGAAGGCACTGTAATAGACTTTGTACAAGGTAATCACGAATCCCAAAAGGCCGAATACGAAGAATGTGATATCAGCTTCAACCTATATGGCGCTTCTGCCTTAGGTGAAGCAGGAGAGCTTCACAAATCCTTATCCACCTGGATATTCGAAACCCTACACGCCCATGGATATTTGCGTATAGAAGAAGTGCTCCAGTTCTCAGATGAAGAAACCGGTACCATACTCAACGGCCGCCAAGTAGAAGGCCGCTGCCCTATTGCAGGCTGTAAATCAGAAAAAGCCTATGCTGACGAATGTGGGCTAGGCCACCAATATAGCCCAGAAGAGCTAATTGCCCCAGTAGCGGTGACCACAGGCAAGAAGCCTGTTCTTACAGCTGTGAAGAACTGGTATTTTGACCTGGAACGCTTTTCCGACGACCTTAAAAAACGCCAAATCCATTTAAGAGAAGAAGGTATTAGCCGAAAGTTCATGCTTTCTAATATAGATGACTTCCTAAAAGACCCGGCCATCTTTGTAAAAACCGAGGATATAGACGCTCTCCGTCAGGCTTGCGCCAAGATGCCTCCTCATACCTTGGACATAAAAGAGGAGGCCAAATCCGCCACAATAACTCTAAAGGCCTTAAAGGACAGGGAAACCGCCTGCAAAATCCTAAGAGAAGCAGGAATCCGTTTTCGTACCGGTACCACATTAGTACCCTTCCGCCTTTCCGGCAATATAAACTGGGGCATCCCCGTACCAGAAAAAGACGGTATAACAGGCCAAACCTTCTGGGTATGGCCAGAATCTTTGTGGGCACCAATCTCCTTCACTCAAGCCTATTTAAAAGAAAAAAACGGAACAATAGAAGGCTGGGAAGACTGGTGGTTTAGCCATGATGCCCGTACCTACCAATTTATAGGGGAGGACAATGTCTATTTCTATGCCGTAGCTCAGCCCGGGTTATGGATGGCCCTAAACGAAATTGCGGGCCGGGATAAGCAGGTTCATCAAACAACCGTAATCCCCAATCGTCACTCCCTATATCTAGGCAAAAAAGCCGGCTCTAGCAGTGCCGTAAAGCCTCCGGGAGCTGCACAGTTCCTAAACTATTACACACCAGAGCAGCTGCGGATGCATTTCGCTCATATGGCCCTGCAAAGCAACAGCGGCAAATTCTTCCCCAAAGCCATATTAGAAGGTGAAGCGGCTCAAGGCTTTGACGCAACCCTAGCCGAAGGCAATATCCTGACAAATGTATTCAACCGCCTAGTACGCTCCTGCTTCTATAGCTTACAAAAATACTTCGATGGAAAACTTCCTTCCGTTGAAGTAAGCCCAGAAACCCAAGAAGCTGCCACAATATTAATAGAAGAATATGAATGGGCCATGTACCGCTTCGAGTTCTCAAGAGCTGTAGATTTATTAGATATGTACTTGCGTGAAGCCAACAAAATCTGGGTTGCCCAAACCAAGGCTGCCGACGCATCCAAAGAAGATTCCACAGTCCTTCGCGTCCAGACCCTTGTAGATGCCTTCCATGTAGTAAAAACCGCCGCAACTCTACTGCACCCCTTCGCCCCAGAAGGCACCGAACGCATTGCAGATTACTTGCAGCTAGGAAGCGAGTTATGGAACTGGGATAATATCGCAAAGCCTCTTTCTTCACTAATAAAAGAAGATCACCAATTCAAATTCCTAGAACCTCGTGTTGACTTTTTCTTTAAACATGAATCTCAGTTGAAATAGTGTATCATTGCATTTTTGTTGGCGTTGCAAATCAAATGTGCTAAACTGTGCATGAGGTGAATGTTATGACTAAAAATTCTACAATAAACCTTCGTGTTAATTCCGAAGTCAAAGAACAGGCTGGAATGATACTTGAAGCTATGGGGCTATCGTTTAGCGATGCCTTTAATTTAATGCTTCATCAAATAAGAATACAGCGTTCTTTACCTTTCGAGATTGTGGCGTACAGCCACACGCCAAGAACAGAGACCATCGCATATATGGAGCGCATTGAAAACGGCGAGGAAGAACTTGTTGGCCCATTTCCCACAAAAGAAGAATTATGGAAGTCTTTGGGCATATGAAGTATACGCCGTACTACACCAACCGAATAAAGAGACAGTTAAAGGCTCTTAAAAAACGTGGATATGATATGAATCTTTTCAAAGAGGTAGTAGATATGCTTCTTGATGGCAAATTGCTCCCGCCAAGATATAATGACCACCCCTTAAAAGGCAACAGGCGTGGGTACAGGGATTGTCATATATTGCCTGACTGGGTACTGATTTATAAACTTGAAAAAGATATTTTGACGCTTACCCTGTTTGAAACAGGTACACATTCAGATATTTTTGAATGATGCATAAATATGTAACAAGCCGTAAATATGACATGCTTCAACAAAAAACCAGCAGAGGGACATATGACTTTCCCTCTGCTGGTTTTTCTATTGCATTAAATTAAGGATATAAGTCAAAGACTCCGCCACCCTAATCAAATCTTGTTCTGACACAACACCGTCATGATCAGCCAAAAGCTGGTAAGATGTACCGCTGTAATTTACCACTGAATTAGCGGAAGCAGAAAAGCGGTGTGATAAACCGTTGTCGATGTCCGATAAAATAATACCTGTATATCTTCCTATCGTAGCGTTGAATCCGTTTATTGTGATATGACGCTCGCTGTAATTGAGGGTAGGCATATCATCAGCCGTCAATCGCCTATGCCCATTACCATATCTAGTATATGGCTGAAAAAATCTAACACATAGCAAAATATTGCTCTCTCCATCTGAAAAATTTACTAGCAAATTATCAAGATGTCTGTAACATCCATCGGTAAAGAGTTCGGGCCATGGCGAATCATTTTGCGGATTTGTTAGTCCAATGCTAGTTAGCACAAATCCTTCAGGAATATAAGTCGGCCACATAATATTGCCCATTTTTTCGTATATTGCCTCCAGCATTTCACAGCCACTGTCAAAGATTAGAGGAGTAGCTTCAACTGTAAAGCTTTCCGCATATTCTGTTGTTTCGGCACCCATTACAATGCCATCATAAACTATGGGCCTTGTAGGCGCGCCACGGGTTTCCTCTACCGTGTCAGGTGAGTCAGCAGCATATACTGGCATTACGGAATCTACGATATGGGATATGACAAAGCCGCCTCCAACAACCAGCATAGCAACAGCTAACGCTAGTGCCGCTATAGACTTTCTCATTTTTTTACTAGAATTCATCATGCTTTTTAATCTCCTTTTGATATTGTTTTTGGAATTGCATAGATTAGTGGCAAACATCAGGTTGCCAACCAACTCTTGCCTCGTTGTGCTGTATTGCAAAACTTGCAATATTGTTTCTCCGTAAAATCTCCTGTCGATTGCATCCATTTTGGATACGACTTCCTCATCGCAGGATAATTCACAAAAAGTGTTTAGCTGCCTGTTAAGGATATAAGTAGCCGGATTACACCAATGAACGGCATTGGCTATCTGGCCCACCATTTTTAACAAAAGGTCTTTTCTTTTGTAGTGAATAAGCTCGTGCGACAAGATTACATCCAGCTTGGCATCTTCAAAATGCAAATCCGGAAGTACGATAATGGGCTTTATAAAGCCTATCAGCATCGGGGTATGCGCTATCTGACTTGTGACAATAGGAATTTCGCAATAATATCCGCGGAAGGGCTTGGCTTTGTGCAGCACCAATCGGCGATATTGCAGATATTTTTTTATGCTGATGCCCATAAATAAGGCAACACCCAATGCCCAGAAAGCTATTATAATATGTGTTACATTCCCGATATGTCTAAACAACTGCTCTGTTATAGATGAGTGGACTATCGGGTTTATAATTGTGGTGTTTTCGAATTGGTGCATCCCAGCTTCCAGTTGGCTAAACGATTGTGGTACTTGGAAAGGGTTTTGTGATATATAAATCCCTGTATCACGTGCAGGAGTAACAACATTGCTTTCCATCCTGAAATGCTGTGTCTGGTTCATCATTGCCCCTGCAAATATTGTCCCTCCCAATAGAAAAAAGAGTGGCACAAAAAGGCTATAGTAGTGCCATGTCTTTGAAAATAGTTTTTCAGTAATCGGGCGAAACAGTAATAAAATGATTAGCACCAGAGTGCCGGCTATTCCGCTGGTAATTAACCCTAGAAGCAAGCTCATTTTAAATCACCATCCTCGCCGATACTTCTTGCGAACCAATCTCGCAGCTCAGCCACATCTGCGGCAGTCATATTGCCATCTTCCGCAAAGGCAGTCATAAAATTCTTAACACTCCCTCCATAAAGAGAGGATATAATGTTTCGTCCCTCCTGTCTTTGATAGTCTGCAAGTGTTGCGACTACGCTGTAATAATTTGCTTTACCTTTCATTTCTTTGTGGAGAAAGCCTTTTGCTTTTATTCTCTCCAGCATGGTTGCTATCGTGGAAGTTTTCCAACCCTTGCTATCTTCAAAAATAACAAGCAGTTCCGCAACTGTTACAGGGTTAGCTAATCCCCAAATAGCCTGCATAACTTCCATTTCCACATCTGACAGTCTGCCTAATTTCATATGCGCGCACCTCCTAAAACTGCTACGACATGTCGTAGTAAATACAGTATACGACGTCTTGTAGTAGGTGTCAATAGGTAAATTATTTTTTTTGAAAAACATCATTAATCTAAGCCCAGAGGCATAAAATAAGCCAACATTCGTACCGATTCCATTAATAATCGGTAGCGGATGTTGGCTTTTTAGTTTATATTTAGTAGCGTTCGGGATTTGTAGCTTGAGCGAGTTCGTTCTTCATTGAATTCGCTATTGGAGGAGATTATGGATTACATACACAGTATGGTTGAAGGTACTTTGCAGCTTCATATGGCCGTTGGGGTACTGCAAGGCACGAGATGGGATATAACTCAGGAAGAAGCCCGCCAATACCTGCGAGATATGGATATGGATTTATCCTTTGCTTCTGGCTTGGTTGCAGATATGGCAGCGGATAATTTCAACCATACAATGACCAGCTTGAGCAATAGTGGATACGGCACCACAGGCTATAAATCTATTGCCGTATGGGTGCGAAAATTTGGGTATGAGGCTCATCTTTCCCATGGGGATAGATGGGAGATAACGCCATGCCCTGAAGTTATACATGAAGCCGTCCACGGACATGGGTGGGGAAATATGGGGTATTGGCGTAGCCATAAGCTAGGCTGCGCTGGTATTCTTGCACTTATTATAGCGATTTTGGCTTTTTTGGGGATATGGATGTTTACAGGAAGCATCTGGGCTGCCATTTACTTCTTTGAGGTTATTTTTGAAGTCCTTATGGAGATTGTGTCCATGTTTGAATAAGGTTTGTATTGATTTCGAATTAATTCGCTTTACTATTGACAGCGGCCCAGAAGATATGCTAATCTCTCTTCCGGTTCCAACGCTGCTGTAGCTCAGTCGGTAGAGCGCGTCCTTGGTAAGGACGAGGTCACCAGTTCAATCCTGGTCAGTAGCTTAACATTAGGCACACTTCGGTGTGTCTTTTTTGTTGGATTTACTGAGGTTGTGAGGATTTTGCCTGTGCAGATTCAGGGGTTTTGGGCGCATACAGTATTTGGCAAAAGACAGCTTTTATTGCCTAAAACCCCCTAAAATTATCGGCGTTGCTACATAATTGCTACAGTAATTGCTACAGTAAATAAAGCATAAAACTTCAGTAAATATCATGTGTTGGACTACCCCAAGTCAAGTGGATTTTTATTTTCAGTTAGGCTGGTGAAGATACCGTCAATGGTGTTTGCGGCTTTGATGCGCACATGTTTAAAAACCGTATTATAGTTATCATGCAATGTGCTGGTTTTAACATGCCCCATCAGGTCAGCAATCAAGCGGTCATTAAGCTCATTTTCAATGAGCATGGTTGCATAAGTGTGTCGGAACGTGTATAGGGAAATGCCCTCGTCTTTTAGACCATGAGAACTTTTGAATCGTTCAAGTAAACTACGCAAGCCTGAATATGTCCGCATTGCCCCTGTAGCTGTGTTGGGAAACACAAACTCACTTTTAATGTCGTTAGCCTCACAATATTGCTTCCATTCTAGTAAGGCACTAACAAGATTTCCTGGCATCTCAAACGAGCGCACACTTTTTGGGGTTTTTGTCTTGCCAATTTTTGCGCTTCTACTTTTGACACTTCCATCAGCGTTGAACTCAATAACACGATTCAAGGCTTCACACACAGATAAAACTTTGGAATCGAGGCAAACATTCACCCACCTCAGAGCTATAAGCTCCTGTGGGCGCAATCCCGTTAAGATAAAGGTGATTATGATAGGCTTTAGAATGGGATTGCTAACAGCTTGAGAAAGTACTATGCCTCTAACCTCTGGGCGCAATGCTTTACCCTTTTTATCGCTTCCTATATTGCGCTTGAGTTGAACCTTGGATATAGGATTTTTGCTAATAATACCCTCATCCACTGCATAGCTAAAAAAGTTGCTTAACAACTGCTTCATCTTATGCACCGTGTCAATGGCTAGGGTGTTAGCTTTTAGGTTAAGAAAACCTTGCAACCGTTTAAGGTCTATGTCTTTAACGTCCATCTCACCAAACACAGGGAAGATATGATTTCTCATTAGATTGCGGCGATTTTCAACTGTACCAGATTCAAGCCTTGGGGCTTTGAATAAGTTAAACCACTCTGTCAGCAATGTTTGAAAATTTGCACTATCATTGACTGTGGGTGTCCTATATCCATGAGTAAATACCTCTGCTGTTAGCATAGTGACTTTCTGGGCCGCTTCCTGTCTGGTCTTACCGTATACGGTTTTGCGCATCGGCTTCCCATTTGGGTTGTACCCAGTGGTAACCGTTCCACACCATAGGCCATCACTCTCACGCTGATATATTGAGCCTTCATTATTTCCACGGCGGCCAGCCTTGGATTTAGTTTTCTTTAATTGTTGTGGCATACTTGCATCCTCCTATAATGCCATGCCACGGAACTATATTGTCTGTACTGTTATTATAGTTCCGTGGCTTTTGTAACTCAAGCATTTAGGCCGCGCTTAAGCCGTGTTTAAGTGACCAAAGCGCAAAGGCAATAACGGATACAGCTTTTCGATTTCCTACTTGGATGTACGGAAAATCATCACTACTCATAAGCTGGCGCACGTTGTTTGTTCCCAAGCCCGTAATCTGTACAATGTCTTTACAATCCAAAAAATCTTTTCCATGCTTCTCAGCAAGTCGTTTAGCTTCAAGTGCGGCGGCTATACCGATTTCAGAATTGATACATATGCCGTCCATTAGAGCAGGGTTATTATTTACTACCATTTTGCTACCTCCTTGCGTTAGCCCAAGGCTTTGTTTTCATCAAACCAGTAGCCTTGAAAAATAACACCATCGTGTGTCAGAAATCGGCCTTGGGCATTGCTTGGTATTTCGTCACTGGCTGATGTATTATCAAGGATTATCTGTGACAGGACATTATCAGCGCGTCCACATACACGGAAATTGATGTTGTTCTTTATCTGTCCAGATAAAATTGTAGCGTCAGGCCTCTGGGTTGCTAATATCAGATGTATGCCAAATGCACGACCTTGGCGGGCTATCGTTGACAGCTTGCTTTCAATGCTTAATATTATCTCTTTCTGGCTCTTATCCAGGCCAGTTTTATCAAGTACCTCCGCAACCTCATCACAAACAAAGATATGCCTTTGTAATGCAGATTCTGTGTTTTTGTTGAACTCGTCAATATTGGCATATCCAGAATCTTTGAGTAGTATCTTTCTTCTCTCTAATTCTTCTGTTATATTGCCAAGTACTTCTAACAGCGCAAATTCATTTACAATAATCTCACAGTGCTTGTTCCATGCGGGCGGAAAGTCAACGCCACCCTTAAAATCAGCTATGGAAACTATTGCACCTTTCCTTATGCACTGTAATACAAGGAGTTTAAGCAAAACGCTCTTCCCAGAACCAGTTGCGCCACCTAGTAAGATGTGGGGTATTAACGATAGATTGACCGTTTCAATACCAAACAAGCTTTCACCAAGCACCAAAACAAAACTGTCCTTGCGTAGATAACTCTCTTTCCAATTAACGATTTTGGGTAGAGCGTCTTTTGCTGACACCACAAGTAGTAAGATATAACGTTTATCTTTGCCATGTACAAACTCCACTATATTTACATTTAATGCGGCTTCAATTTTCAGCTTCTTATCTACCCATTCGCTGTATGGTATGCCACATGAGAAAAATTCCAAGATGATTATCTTTTTATTGCTTTTGTTATTCGTGCTTATACGTCTGCTAATCAATATAGGTGCTTCCCCTGCATGGTTAGCTAGGCCAATCCTCAGAAGATTGCCCCGCATTGCTCTGCCTCCAAAAGGCATCCCAATCTCCACTACTAAGGCAAATAGCCCGACTATTGCAATAAAAGCATACACAAATTGTCTTGTTGCCTGCCCTAATAAAGTTGCTTCATCTGCGAAAACTTCTTGGAGAGATGCACTACGTATCTCTCTTAACACACCAAAATCAATAATCACAAGTGCAGTTATTACGAAGGCAAGAATAACAATTGCCTTTCTCCAATCTGTAACAATAGACTTGCAACCCTTTCCAAAACGCAAAAGCATATAATTACGCTTTGCTGATGAATTCAATCTTTCTCGTTCGTGTTTTATCATGCTGTTGTGCCTCCAATATTTTTTTCAACTGTCGTTCCATCGGGCAAATACTCAATAGTACTGTGTATACGCCGTAGAAACGCTTTCCATGTTTCTGGTCTGCTAAATTGTACCGAGCTATATTGAGCACTTAGCGGGATATTTGCGGTTATATAAACCTTGCTAAAGCAAGCTATCTTGTCGTTATACCTTGCTGGTAAGCGCAAGGGGTATATATCTAAGTAGTTAAGCATTTCCTCGATAGGTATCTGAGAATTAAATTCCTCAAAAACGAGAACGTCTTGACTAAAGTACCCATCAAAAGAAACTCCTTGCCCCATTCGGTAATTTGTAACTCTGTAAATGTCCCGTGCCGAATGTTTTTCATATATACCGCTGGTCTTACCTGTTCCGCTTGCGCCGTAAATATAACTAGCTTCTATCTTGCGATTTTCACATGCATATTTTTCTGCAAAAACTGTTTGGCGAAGTAGGTCAATCTCTTTAATCCGAAATGCCATGCTAGGGGTATCGCTAATAATGTCTATTGTACTCATACCCTCGCTAACGTTCTTAAAAAGCTGATACATCTTTGGGCTTTTTTCTTCTTTTTCACTTGGGATAGTCCCAAACTCAAAAAAGCTACCTTCTACAGATGTTTCTGCTTTATCACTATTTGCCCATTTACCACTCTTACTAACGTAGTCCCTGTTATCAATTGCACTCCCATATGATTTTTCGATATGAGCAGTAGGAAAACGGTTTTTGATAGTAGAAAAACGTATAGGCGATGAAGAAGAAAGATATACATGCGTATGATGAGTCCCAGAACCACCTATTTCCTCGCACATGCAGAAGTAGTCTGGAAAAAATAGATGCAATTTTTCGACAATCGCGCTTTGGTCAAGCCCGCACTCAAGGGGATTGTTGATTGTTAATAACCATTTTCGTGCTTGTGAATTATTTGGCATATGATGCGACTCCTTTATATTGCTACATGCTACATGAGTAGCCATAAGGGTAATACTAGCCCTATGGCTAGGGCGGCAGTCTGCCAACGGGGGACATTTTTCTTTAAAAAATGTTTTTCCCCCTGATTGTTGGCAGTCTTCCGCTTAGTTTTATGACTTGGTGTTGACTAAGGAAATGCTTTTAGCTCTGGCACCTATTTGGGGTTGCCCGTTTGACCAGTAAATAAAAATCTCTAAATCGGTGAAGGTAACTTCAACAAAGCCTTCAGGGGCTTCAATAATTTGCTTACCCTCAATTTTGATACCTATTTTCTCTAGTCCACGGTCTGGCATAGCCACGATATAGCGGTATCCTGTGATGTTATCAGTACGCTTGCCATCTTTGTATTCATAGGCTGGAACGACTTCTACTAGCCAAAGGCGTTTTCCTAAACTGCTTTTGTCGATAATCAAATCTGTAATTTTCATGTTAATTCCTCCGAATAATAATAAATGTGATAATGTTTAATGGTTACAGCGCGCTCAAACTGTAAAAGCTTTATTAGTTAATGAGGCACAAGAGTTTCGCTTGCGAAACAAAAACGGAAGGGTAAATCACCTCCTTTGTGGTAATGGAATAAATCACGTTATCAGCAATAAGCATCAAACGTGGGTGTTACGGGGTGGTGCAGGGTATTGTTTTGGAACGCAAAAAAGCACCGCCTGAAAAGGCCGTGCTTTAAGATTATGGCTATTTTATAGATAGCCCATCATATAATTTTCATTAACAAAAGGGCGCAACTATCCCTTTCGCACATCTTTCTATTGTCATTACGACACTTGCCCCAGAAGACTGGGAGAATTGTATGAGAAAAACTGCATAGCAATGCTAGGAAGTTTGTTACTCAAACGCGTTTCAATCTAGGAAAGTCGCTATATTACTCAGCGAGCTGTGTACAAGTCCACAGCAGACCGCAACACAACGCCCTTAAAAATCCATTGGCTCTGTGCGCTTTCTGGTTTGGCTGGATTTAGCCTAATAGGAATTATACTCTACGTTTGCGATAAAGTCAATAAAATAGCAAACGTCCGTTCCACCTAAAGAGAATGTCAAGGAAAAAGCGCCTTGACATTCTCTTTTGCGCATGGCGTATGCAAATTGGGCGACGGGGGTGAAAGCGTTGTGGCAGGTTGTTTGCTTTGCTCCCCCGTCGTGTTGTTCTAGTTTACCATGCGCATCTGTTCCACTATGTTTGTGGCTAGTTTTGCGCTGGGGGGCTTAAAAGGCTCGGCATTATAGCAGGTTAGCGAAGGGAATCTTATCCAGCTAGTCCTTTTCTTCAACCAGCCAATCCATAGAAACGCCTAGCGCTTGTGCTATTATTTTAAGTTCTGCGTCTATAACATGTCTTTCGCCTTTTTCAATTCTTGATATTATCGTTTTCGTTATATCCAAGCCCAAGAATTGAATTTTGTTTGCTAATCCCTGTTGAGTCAGCGGGGGTTTGTGCATTGCTCGGCCTAATCTTACACGGTCACCGCATATGTTGCCTTTGATAGTAAACATTGTTTTGCCCATAAATCGCTCCAAATCTCAATAGTATCTATACTATTGATTTTATGTCTGGAGTGGATATAATTGTGAATAGCTTAGACATATTATGTCTAGTCTATGCACTATTTTGAGGAGCTAAACATGGATATTAACAAATACCGCACAACATGTTTCAGTGGATACAGGCCAGAGCAATTTGCATTTTCATTAGATGATAAAGACGGTACCAAGTATAAGGATTTGAAAAACCGTATCAATAACGCAATAACTGAGACACTACAGATGGGATATAATACATTCCTTTGTGGAATGGATAGCGGGTTTGATTTGCTTTGTGCTAAAGTAGTAATAGATATACGAAGAAAAAGAAAGTACCGTAATATACAACTGATTATCGTTCTTCCCTTTAGTGGGCATGGGTTTTCAGGTAAATGGGGTAGATTGCATCGTCTTGTGACGCATCATGCAAGTCAAGAAATCATTATCGCACCCAATAAACATACACGTAGTTGTTATTATCTTCGCAATTGCTTTTTGATAAATAATTCCTCTTATCTGATTTGCTATTGGACTGGACATAGAGGGGGAACCGCTCACACGGTAAGTATGGCAAAACAATCGGGGCATCTCATGCGGAATATTGCTGTTCGTTAAACTGTGTCAAAAGTAGCTGCAATTCAATTTATAACATAACAAATTTCCATAAAAAAACCGCTATCAAGTTTAATATTGATAACGGTTTAATTTACATAGAAAATTGATAGAGTATGAATTAGCCATTCATCTCTAATATCGTAGGTATCTTTCTCTGGATGATCCTATAAAAACGCCCCTATAGATATAACTAAAACTTTAACACCTTGAGATAAACTTTAATTGAAAGTTGCCATGTGCGCAGTCGTATTCAATTACTTCACATTTTAATTGATCGTTCACTTGGATTTCTGCTAAAGTAGAATAATCCAGTTTATATTGAGGATCAACTACTGTGATATAGCCCTTTATACTATTATCATCAGTAAAAATGCAAAATAATGCATGCTTAGTTTTTTCTATAACAGCCGCTGAAACTTGAGTTCCACTTTTATAAAGCTGTATATGCTCAAATGCATCTTTGATGTACTTATCTTCTGTTATCGCCTTATTTATAGCCTCTCTACATTCATGCATATTGTAGATTTCTAATGTGTTGGTATCTTCCATGTATATTTCGGGGCGAGAGAAAAACTCAGTTCTATATTCGCATAAATAGGTAATCAAGTTATCAGCGGTAAGAATGACAGCGATTTTTGATAAGTACGACCCCTTTAAACGTCTTGTAAGGCGTGCCATTACGTTCGTATCTTTAAAAAGCACATCCTCTGCACATGCTGCTAAATAGTTAATATTAACTAACATAGTTAAATGCATAAATCCTGGTAATGCAATTTTTATATAATCAGATTCTGAAACATAAGAAGAAGCATCAGAGAAAACTAATCCATTTTTTACAAGATAATTTAGCTCTCTGTGTACAACATCTATATTGTGTCCGATAAGTTGCATTTCCTTCAATAGTAAGCTAGACATGAACATGCCTTTTATTCTTTCCGAAATTTTATTGTTTTTTGTTGCCAGCCAACGGAGTATATCTATCCGTACAAAAGGATCAGGGAAGTCATCACTAAATTTAGAGTGAAAAAGATTAATAAAATTGGATTCTTCACCATTGTAATACTTTCTATTTTTGCGAAGTAGTGCATTTATGAATATATGTGAAGGTAATTTATAATGGTGATCACTAACTCTTATTTTGAATATATCATTTGTTGATATATGACCACTCTTACAGAAATCTTCGAATATCTGAATCCCATTTCTTGTATTTCTATCAGATAGCTTATAGATGACGCTTGAAGCTAATTGATTGTTGCGAATCGCAATAATTATGTGCTTAAAGTACTCAACAAGTCTAGACCTTTCAATAGAGACTTGCACTCCATTTTCTAACATGTATGTTGTTTGGGTTGGATTTGTTATACGCATAATATAATTTAGTCGGGCTTGGATAACTTTAAATAAATCAGGAGGATCAATTCTGAAAACCAAGTCTTTAACGACCGTATCAAGCGGGGGTTCATTTCTATATGAGTCATATGTGCTATCGCGCATGGGCAGAATTACAATACATTTAAATGTATTTCGTATCCATTGAGCAACTTGAAACATAAGTAATTGAACATCTTTGTCCCTTTTGTCGCAATTATCAAGAACTACTATTGGTAACAAACCATTATTTTCTTTTAAGAAAATTAATTGAGATTCTAAAAGCTTTGTAGTATCTTCCATGTTCTTATTTAAAAGATTGAAAAGATGCTCTTTGTACTTAGCATCATCTTTTATAAGTAATTGCCCAAGTCCTTTTTCAAATTCATTAATATCTTTCCTAAAAACTCTCTTAATAATATCAAGGGTTGAGAAATCTATATCATTATGATTTTTTTGAATTTGCTCGAGCATCCTTTTTTTGATCCAGTCATATATCTCGGAACTTGCGTCGGGAGCAAAGTTCATGTTGAGGAAAATCCATTCACATCTAGCCGCCAACGTGGAGTGCTTCTTTTCTAAAAACATTCTTTTGAAGTATCTTATAAATGTAGATTTTCCACTTCCGACATTTCCAATAACAAGCATTAGGGAATACGCCTCAATTTTATCATCTATGCGCTGCGACATTTTACGCATAAGTTCTATAGGATCATCTGTTGCAAGAGGTGTAGCACTTTCTTTGCTTGGAAGTTCATATTTGCGAATTTCTTTATATAATGGTTCAATGTGCTGTTCTCTCTTAGCAGATGGTACATATGCATTTTCTACAATTATACTACGCTCTTCTTCTGTTTCAGGATCAAAAATATTGCGGTTTTCAAAAACAAACGTTCTGCCGAATGAATTTTCTTCCAATTCCTCGTTTTGTACTCTTTTTCCCCCTAATTGAGATACTGGTGTGTAAAAGCGTGCTTCTCCGCGGGCATTGATATACGGTCTACTTGATAGCTCCTCCAGATTGCGTATAGAGCATAAGTCTAGTAGATTAACATAATTAATGTTTTCAACACTAAAGTCATTAAAGGTAAGTTTTACTTCAGGTTCCTCATGATCGTAATATCCTGCCCAAGTCTCTTCTCCATTACATACAAAGACTAGTTGACATACGTTTACATTGTGAGCAAATTTTGCATTAACTTCTGCTGCATATAAGCGCGCTTCGGAGTAAGCTATAGCTAAATCAGTACCTGGTCTCTTTGCTTCGACAACTAAAACTGGAAGCCCCCGTATGACAATTAGATAATCAGGGTGATAATATTTTTGCGATGTCCCTTTCCCAATGAGTTTCATACGAAGAGTTGGTTTAGTCTGTATTAAAGCATCATTGATGGATAGCCCTAGTGGTGATGATGTAGTCAATAAAGGATAGATGAATTTTTGCTCAACATCGCTTTCAGTTTGCATAGAGTCAAGAGTGCAAAAAAATGACATATAATCCCTCTTTTCTTCTTTAATACATGAAATATCTTTATCTTATTCTTCCTTTATCATAGGAAGTTAATGCTTTATGTATTATAGTTAATCCTTGTCTTATTCGCAATTACTTACAAGAAATTAGTCATTGTTAATCAGGATAAAATCCTGTGTAGTCTCTAAGCAACATATGCAATCGCTATAACAAATTCTATAAAGCGTTCATAACCCGCACCTCATTAGTAAAATAATGGATAATGCAGATATTAATGTTTTATATCCACCTTTGAACTCAAGATGCCAGTTAGAATTGATTCGAGTGACACACCCTTCGCAAGATATGTACATTCACTATAAATAGGCTCATCCTTAGATTTTCTAAAAATCGTCAACACCTTTTTAGGGGGCTTGTCCACCACGTTTCGTACATCCTCGCGCAGAACCGTATTCGGTACATAAAAATTTCGCTTACCATTTTCACGGATAAAGCCCAAGCAAGCGGTGACTGTTCCTGCAAGTTTTTCTGTAACCAACATAGACTTGGTGTGAGTATAATCACCCACCATTTTTGCTGTCTTATGTATATTCATTATCTGACTTAGAACAGATAGCTTCATCTTCGTTGTACCGTCTTTGCTAAATTCAAATGCAGAAGGGGATAGCCGTTTGTCTATGCACATTTCATAAAAGTCTATGCTTTTTAGGTTTTTATCGGTTAAGACTACCCCTGTCAAATGCAAGTAATTACGAGGCATGCATATCACTTCAAGGTTATGAATAGCACCCGCATTATCAAAGATAAAGAGTAGGCTGCGATTAGCCAAATTAGTTTTATACTGCTCTGCACATTCCAAAAGAATTTTGTGTGCTTCTGCTTTTTTCATTATTCACCCCATAAATTTAGAAGGAGGTGTCCACCGCCGCAGCGATAAACTCCTCCTTCAGTGACTAATTTTTCCGTTGTCCGCCAACCCATCAGCACACGAAGTCTGACATGTCTTTCGGGTTTTATCGTTGCCCGCCAACCCACCGACACACTAAGTTCGGCATGAATTTCGGATTGATAAAGGTGTTAGCCCACCTGTAAATAGCGTATGCAAATTACATTGATTTGATACAATCGCAGTTTATCACGCAGGTTGTTTTCAGTCAAATAATTTTCGGCCATTTTATAGCTATTTGCTAATACATAACAGACATAGTTCCGCGCATGGTGATAATAAAATCAAAATTGCTACAATTTGCTACAGTCCTTATTTGTGCAAACGCAGAAACCCCTATAAATACAGACTTTCCAGCCCTCCACAGTACCTAGAGCAACTCCTTGGTAAGGACGAGGTCACCGGTTCAATCCCGGTCAGTAGCTTCAAAAAAACGCACACTTCCCATTCGGGGAGTATGCGTTTTTTATTGTGTTTACTTGAGTTGTGAGGTTTTATTATTTTCCATTTGTTGCACCAACGGCCACACTCCACCTAAAGCAAATGTCAAGGGAAGTGTGCCTTAACATTCGCTTGCGTGGTATTACAGCAGGTGAGGGAGTGGAAATATACTCGACTAATCCTTATCTTCCATCATTGCGCTTTATTCAACAGAAAACTTAGGGTTCGCTAGTACTATCTCAATGATGTCAGAAAAGCATGAGATAACATTATATTTAGTTATCGGAGCCGCCCCTGGATGGGCAGCGTGGCATCTCATATTAAAACATGAAATCAGGCGGGATTTTTCGTTGGTGTCGATCATTTGCATTGCCTCTAGTACAGTTATGATATCGTTATCAAATACGGACTGAAGGTCATTTCCTGAGCTGACAGAGAATGTCTTGTTAAAGTTTTTATACTTACCTTTTGTTTGTTCTTTCATTTGAATAGAGGTTTTATTAAACGAGTCAAACCCTATCTTTTCCACGACCTTATGGATTCGGTCAATTGCCGCACACCAAAAAAGCACGGTAGATGCTTTTAAAAAACCATTTGCCCAACATCCCAATGCTTCTCGCAAATAATCGTTCTCATCACTATTAGGGACTTTTTCTAAAAGAGCCGTAACTTCATCATCATACATTGTTGTATCGTTTTCAATGTCAATGTTATTTGTCTGAAGGAATATGATAATGTTGTCATTGAATGATTTGAGTATTGCGTCAAATTGCACTTCATATGATGAGCGCCTATTATTACTTGATGAAAGCCTAAGAATATTCTTAAAAAGTTCATCATATGAAAAAACAATATCTTTGTCGATACCATAAGGTAAAAGCTTTTTTGAAAAGTTGTCAAACCAGTATTCAGCTAACTTGTTAATTGCTTTCTTTTGCTCCTGATTATTAACCTTAACAGCTTGAGATGATAATAGTTCTTTTCTCTGGATTTTGAGTAATTCAAGATATTCCTTAGCGTCTTGAACAAAATCATGACTGGACATGTTATTCGCCATCAGCTAAATCAAGAAGAACCTTTACAAGCTCTTTTTTACCCGATGCAGATAGTGTTACCATAGTGTTTTTGTCAACTTTGTCTGGCCAGGTTTCCCATAGGTCTTTGCTATTTTTAAAATATGAAGCGAAGTTAGCCCTACTATAGCATTTCATGGTTTGACATCTACTTCTGATAGCCTCGTAATTGAAAGCCATCTCACCATTTGCATCGTTATATGAGCTTTCAAAAGCTGATAGTAAAGCAATCCGGATTTGACAATCAGACATTTTAGTACTCTTTACGGTATCGTATAATGGTAGCAACTTACCATCTTCTTTATAGTAAAGCTTATTGAGAGTAACTCCAGTAATTTTATTATCTTGCAAGAATCGTCTTATCTTGACGTGGAATTCTTTTTCTTCAATGTCTTCGCTTGCAGACATTTCATTTTCCTCTGAATTGACAGTATCGATGACGGACGGTTCATTATCAACTACTTTGGGTTCCAGTGATTCTTGGCTTTTAAGTTTTACAGGTTGTGCATTTGAAGTTAGGTAATTTTCAATAAGAAGCTCAAAACATTTTTCTTTTAATGCTTCTGGGCACTGATTTACGATTTCAATAATTTCTTTAATCTCTATTTTGAGTTGTTGATACATAACTTTTATGCTCCTTATCTTTTATAATCAAAATATTATATCTTTGAAAATTTATATATGGGTGTTAATAAATTATTATCTATTTTATTAAACTTACCATTGCTACCTTATAGAGATATGTATCATACCTTAGAAATCAATTGCACGATTACATTCAACTTAGTATATACGTGTGCATTAGGATTTGCAATTATATATGCAATTAATAGCCCTTGACATAGCTGAAACGTAGGAATTACAAGCATTTAAGCCACTTCAAGCAACACATGAAATATACCGAAATACATCTTACAATGTGCCCATTACCCGACATTCTCCGGTACGCATAATTGACAATAAAGGAATCAATTTTCAATGTCCACTTTTGACTTCAGGGCATCAGTTAGGATTGATTCAAGTGACACACTTTTCGCTAAATATGTACATTCTCTATAGATATGCTCATCTTTAAATTTTCTAAATATCGCTAAAACCTTCTTTGGGGGCTTGTCCACTACCTTCCGTATATCCTCACGCAAAACCGTATTCGGCACATAAAAATTCCGCTTACCCTTTTCACGGACAAACCCTACGCAAGCCGTAACCGTTCCTGCAAGTTTTTCTGTAACCAGCATAGACTTGGTATGCGTATAATTCCCCACCATCTTTGCTGTCTTATGTATATTCATTATCTGACTTAGAACAGACAACTTCATCTTCGTTGTACCATCTTTGCTAAAGTAAAATGCAGAAGGGGGTAGTCGTTTGTCTATGCACATTTCATAAAAATCTATGCTTTTTAGGTTTTTATCGGTTAGGGCGACCCCTGTCAAATGCAAATAATTACGAGGCATACATATCACTTCAAGACTTTGAATAACACCCGCATTATCAAAGATAAAGAGTAGACTGCGATTAGCCAAGTTAGTTTTATACAGTTCTGCACATTCCAAAAGAATTTTGTATGCCTCTGCTTTTTTCATTATTCACCCCGTAAATTTAGAAGGAGGTGCCCACCGCCGCAGCGATAAACCCCTCCTCCCATGACTAATTTTTCCGTTGTCCGCCAACCCGCCAGCACACGAAGTCTGACATGATTTCGGGTTTTATCGTTGCCCGCCAACCCACCGACACACTAAGTTCGGCATGAATTTCGGATTGATAAAGGTGTTAGCCCACCTGTAAATAGCGTATGCAAATTGCATTGATTTGATACAATCGCAGTCTATCATACAGGCTATTTTCGGTCAAACATTTTTTAGCAAGGCTGATAAAATACCATCAATAAAGCGTATCACTGCAAACTCATGCAATGCGCTTTATTATAGTTGAGTTTTAAATATTGATGCTTAATATTTTTCGATTTAGAGCATATACACTCTAATATCAGTACAAAAATATAAGACAATCAGCAGAGTGTATACACTCTAAAGGGAATGATACATATGGCTAAGAAACTAAAGCAAGATATTTCAATCGGCGCAAATTTAAGAAAATACAGACAGGCCATAAACATGTCACAGGAAGAAGTAGCATCAAAGCTACAAGTTCAAGGATTGGACATTCATCAGAAAATAATATCTGAGATGGAGCTAGGTAAATATAGCATTAGGATTAGTGTCCTTCTTGCTCTAGCCGATTTGTATAACAAGCCAGTCCAGTGTTTTTTTATGGATTTGAATCGCTATGATAAAGAACCGCCTGAGAAGAGTTTGTTCTAACAGGTTTATGCGGTAGATGGAAAGGAGCAAAGTGTTATGGGTGAACAAAAAATAAAATGGCCGTCTATCAAGGCGATGCTATTTGCATACCTTGCAATAACAAAAATTATTTACTGGTATCATACCGTCATTGCGGTGCTTCAAGATGACTTAGGTGATGTAGGCAGATATGTTATATCGCGGTTGTTGGGACAAGATTTGCTTATTATTGTAGGCATAGTTATCATGTTTTTATTAGATAGTTTAATCCACAACAGGAGCCATGCAAAAAGTCAAAATTATAGCAAAGTAGTGAAAACTATCGCACACTACACCATTGGCTATATCGCATTTATGGGATTCATTCTCATTTACTTCCAGATTATGAGCTTGACTGGTCAAATGTCTTGGGGCAATATTTTAATCTATTCCAGTCTTACGTTTCTTGTAGTCAATGTTGTATTCGAAATCAAGGAATATATCAAAGCAAAGTTCATGTCCGACGATACTCCGCCTGCTCAAAATACAGAGGATAAACTCGCCATGCTCAAAACCCTGTTTGATGACGGCGTTTTAACCCAAGAAGAATATGATTGCAAGAAAGAAATAATTAATAGTATGTAGCTTTATATTTTTATCGCATTAATAAAACCGCCAGACTCTTAGAGCTGGCGGTTTTTCATATTACATGCCGATTGTCTGAACAACAAAATCAATATCCTCCCGGCTAACCCCATTATGGGTAACAAATCGGTATTCACAATTTTCGGGCGGATTAATTTTTATCCCTTTCTTGAGCAACTCCTCTGTAAGCCCAGGCCTATCAAGGGAAAAGAACACCATATTAATATGCACTCTACTAATATCCAGTGTGGTTCCAGGTATCTTTTCAAGCTGCTTGGCCAAATACATCGCATTATCATGGTCTGCCTGTAAGCGCTTTGTCATAGTTTCCAGACCTATAATGCCACTTGCTGCAAGTATCCCAACTTGGCGCATACCGCCACCGAGAAGCTTTCTATACTTCCGTGCTTTTTTTATAAATGCGGCACTACCGCATAGCATAGAGCCAACAGGAGCACACAGGCCCTTTGATAATGCAAACATTGCAGAATCGCAGTACCTAGTAATGTCTTTTGGGTCTACATTAAGATAGGTAGCCGCATTAAAAAGCCGCGCCCCGTCTAGATGAACAGGTAGGTTGAGACTCTTTGCCGCTGTATACGCATCCTCCATTTTCTCAAGTGGTACTACAGTTCCGTTGGAAAGGGCATTTTCCACACATACCAGCCCTGTTTCTGGGTAGTGGATATCATCTTCGCGGAAATTAGCGCGTATATCGTCACCGCTGATGGTATCATCTGGATTACTGACCACACGGTAGCTAACTCCTGCCAAAATAGCAGCCCCGCCAACCTCATGGGCCACAATATGGGAGTTGGTACCTACAATAATTTCATCTCCCCGCTTTGTATGGGTCATTATTGCAAGCTGGTTGGCCATAGTGCCGGAAGGTACAAAAAGCGCGGCCTCAAAGCCTGTAATGTTGGCGGATATGTCTTCCAGGCGCTTTACTGTGGGGTCATCTTCGTATACATCATCTCCCACTATGGCCACTGCCATAGCCTTACGCATTTCCTCTGTAGGCTGTGTTACTGTATCTGAACGAAGATCAATAAGTTTCATGTTATTCCTCCACTGGTGGATTTGTTTTTTTGGGTAAAAGCTCTCCTGTTAATCCTGGAAAGCCTTGTTGCCGTAAGGCTTCATACAGCACTATACCTGCCGTTACAGACAGGTTAAGTGAGCGTTCTTCCCCTATCATGGGGATATTAATAATTCTGTGCTTGTACTGTTCTAGCAATGATTGTGGCAGCCCTTTTGTTTCACTGCCAAAGATAATAAAATCACCAGGTTTATACTCTACATCCGTGTAGGTTATCCCTATCCCTGACTCTGCCAGATAGATATTGGCACTAGGGTTCTTTTCTATAAAGTCTTGAAAGCAATCATACTCTGTCACGTCAATCTTTGGCCAGTAGTCCATGCCGGCTCTGCGTAGGGCCTTTTCATCTAAGTAAAACCCAAAGGGGCGGATTAGGTGTAATCTCGCCCCTGTCATCAGGCATGTACGCCCTATGGCCCCAGTGTTATGAGGGATTTCGGGCTGGTGGAGTACTATATTCATTGAGGGTACCACTGGGTTAGAAGTTTATTAACAGCTCCCGGGCTTGTTAGCTCTGCAAATATTGCTTCTATTTTTGCTCCAAGGCCTACAGCGTATAAGTCTACACCAAAGATATTTGCATCAGATAAGATAGGGCGCAAGTCTACATTGCCTTCTCTTCCAATAGGAAGTACAGTCTCCGGTAGGCGTGGGTCTGGGCTTAGCTCCATTGTGGCACCGGTATCGTCTGTGCCCATACGGTATCTAAGCCACAGTGCAATAAACCTAGGGATAGCCTCCAGCCCTGCAATATCTAGACCTTCTTCCAGTCGGGTCTTTAATGTTACCCCAAAGCGTACAGGTATCTTTTGGGATGCGTCAGCATTGATGCGGGCGGGAGTATCCGGGATAAATGGGTTGGGGAAGCGCTTTGTTATAACTTCCGTAAAAAAGTCCTGTGGGTTAATAATCCCCGGATTGGCTACTGTGGGCATAGCTTCTTCTGCGGCTTGATAAAGCATCGCCACTAGGTGTTTATCCTGCATACATGAAGAAATTGTAGGGTAGTCAAGAAGGGAGCCGCATACCCCTAATATAGTATGGAGAGGGTTAAGGCATGCGCAGACCTTCATCTGGTCAGCTTTGCGAACTGTATCTTGATCTGTGAAGAATACGCCTTTGCCTATGGCTTTTTCCAAAGGCGGGCGGCCATTGGGGAAGTTATCTTCTATTACCAGGTATTGTGGGCCTTCAGCGTTGACAAAAGAGGCTACTGTGGTGTTTTTTTGGGTATGGGTTATTTCTGTTGAGGTATAGCCTTCCTTTTCCAATATATCTACAACGGCCTTGGCCGGTTGTGGGGTAATTTTATCTATCATGGTCCATGGATAAGCCTGGGTATTTACATATTCTATAAACCCTGGGATATTCCAGGCGGCTGCAATTGCTTTTACGGCATTGGCTACCTTGGTTCCGTTTTCCGCAAAGTTATCCATGGCAACAAGTGCTAATGGAGGAGCCTTTGTTATGAAGCGGGCATATAGCCCGGCAGCAAGTTGCTCCATTGCTGTTTTTGCTTTGTCAGGGGATGGGCAAATGTTATCAGGTTCCACGCCGTAACCTTTTTCTGTAATGGTGATTGTAACCATTTGTAGGCTTGGTTTTGAGAATATATTTTGCAGTCTGGTTAGATCTGGGCCAAAGGCATCTGCCATGCTGGCTATTATCCGCTTGTCTGCTGACCCGTCGGCATTGAGGGTTACGGCAAGAGTTAGGTTGTCGTATGGGGTAAAGGATGCCGGGATTATGCCTTCGTCATAGGACTCGTACACGATTATTCCTTTGTCTGTATGGCCCGCGTCTAGTAAGTCCTGCTGTAAGCCCGCAACGAAAATACGAAAGATATTTCCGGCCCCCATATGGAGCCATATAGGCTCATCGGTGGTGGCTTGAATCATGGCTTCTATATCAAACTTTGGCAGTTGATACCCTTCTGGCCAGGTTTTTTTAAGATTTTCTCTTGTAAGCTTCATAGACTCTTCTCCATTTCTGTTACAAGTTCTTCGAATTTTTGTAAGGCATCTCTTACAGGGGTTGGTGTGCTCATATCCACTCCAGCTTTTTTTAGGATTTCTATCGCGTAATCGCTGCTGCCGGCTTTCAAGAAGCCAAGGTAATCTGTAAGTGCCTGGGGATCACCTGATTGTATCCGCTTTGAGAATGCGAGCGCCGCGGAGAACCCGGTGGCATACTGGTACACATAAAATGCCCTATAAAAATGAGGAATCCGTGCCCATTCAAGATCAATCTCGGGGTCTATCACGATATCTGTGCCAAAGTACTTTATTGTAAGCTCACGGTAAGCCTTGTTTAGCGCATCCAGTGTGAGAGGTTCGCCTTCCTCCGCCATATGGTGGGCAATCATTTCAAATTCTGCAAACATAACCTGTCTAATCAGCGTACCTCTAAACTGTTTTATATACTCTCCAAGGAGATAAAGCCTGGTTTTAGGGTCAGTGGTAGTTTTAATCATATGATCCATCAGGATTGTCTCGTTTACTGTAGAGGCTACTTCTGCTAGGAAAATATTGGGGGAGCCATAAACGCTGGGCTGATTTTCCCAGGTGTAATAAAAATGCATGGCATGTCCTAGCTCATGGGCTAGGGTAAACATATCACCTAGAGTGTCGTCATAGTTTAGCAGTACATATGGATGGCCACCATATACTCCCCATGCATATGCGCCGCTTTCCTTGCCTTCATTTTCATAAACATCAACCCAGCCGGACTCTAGGCCCTTTGTCATTATCGCTAAATACTCTTTCCCTAGTGGTGCCAGGCCTTCGATACACTTCTTTTTTGCTTCTTCGTAGGAGATTTTCACATCCGCCTCTTCTACAAGTGGGGTGCTTAGGTCGTACATATGAATTTCATCCAGCTTTAAAACACGTTTTCTAAGGGCCACATATCTGTGCATTACAGGTAGAAACTCATGAACCGCCTCGATTAGTTGATGGTACACAGTGGTAGGGATATTGCTATTAGAAAGAGCCATTTCCAAGGCACTATTATACTTTCTAGCGTTGGCATAGAAGATATCTTTTTTCACACTGGAGTTGTACATCGTGGCTATCGTATTTTTTAGGCTGTCGTAAGCCTTGTAGTAGGCTTCGAAAGCGTCTTTTCTCACACGGCGGTCAGGGGATTGCATTAGAGTGTAGTAGCGGGCATGAGTAACTTCCACCGTGTTGCCCTTGTCGTCTTTAATTGTATCGAATTTTAAGTCGGCGCTGTCAAGCATACTGTAGATATTGCCTGCGGCATCTCCCACTTCTGAAGTTTGCGCCAGTAGCTCTTCAACTTCGGCACTGCGTATATGCGCTTTTTGGCGCATAATATTTTTAAGAAAATGTTCATAGCTCTTTAGCTCTGGCACTGATTCAGTAAAGCTTAGAATAGTAGCTTCATCCAAAGAAAGAAGCTCGGGTACAAGAAAGGCTGTTGCAGCGCCGAATTTTACACTGGTAGACTCCCCAATATCTGCCATGCCTTGAGATTCAGAGACATTGGCATCTTCGTGGCGTTTCATGGCGGCGTATACATACAGGCGGGATATAGTCTCATTAGACTTAAAATAATCCTTGAGGCAGGATGCCAAGGCCTCCCCTGTAGTCAGCTTGCCCCGATACCCTTCCATGGTTTCAATCATGGAAGATACTGCGTCTACATCTTTGCGCCAATCCGCTGTGGTTTTATAAATGTCTTCCAGTCTCCACTTATACTCATGAGGGATCTCACTACGCTTGCGAGTTTTAATCTCCATAACAACGTACCTCCTTGTATTTTTTATTATTTTAGCATGTTACCTAAAGTTTGACACCCAATCCCTATTATGGAATACTCAGTTGGTTTACATATAACCAAGGAGGTACCAATGAGAAACGCTAAATACGACTTAACCAACGGCCCAATACTAAAAAAACTGATAGCCCTGTCAGTCCCGATAATGGCCACATCTTTTATGCAAATGGCCTATAGCCTTTCAGACACCTTTTGGATGGGGATATTATCCCGTGACTATGGCGCAAGCGGGGCTGTAGCCGCCGTGGGAACTGCCGCGCTATACCTATGGTTGTCCATGGGTCTAATATCCTTGGGGCGTATGGGCGCGGAGATAGGTGTATCTCAAAACATGGGTCGAGGCGATACTAAAGCTGCTAAAGGTTTTGCTCAAAACTCTATTATGTTGTCCATTGTGTTAGGGGTAATATACTCCGTTATTATGATAGTTGCCCGTAGGCCGCTTATCGGCTTTTTTAATATCAACGACCCAGGGGTAGTACTTCAGGCTCAGCAGTACCTTGCAGTATCTGCAATAGCGATGCCCTTTATGTTTGTTCATAACGTTATAACGGGTTGCTTCAATGGCTATGGTAATACAAAGCTTCCTTTTTATATCAATTCTCTAGGCCTTGCCCTAAATATCATCTTAAGTCCGATTTTAATCTTCGTATTTGGCTTGGGTATTATAGGTGCCGCCATAGGCACGGTAATAGCCACGATAGTCAATGTGGTACTAAAGATATGGGCAATAAAACGCTATAGCGGCCGCCCATTTGAGGATTTCTCATTCCGTTTCCAAATTGTTAAAGACAAGCTTGTACAAATATGTAAGTGGGGGATACCCGTTGCGGTAGAATCCATGACCTTCACTTTCTTGTTCATGGTAGTGTCGCGCCTTATTTCCGACTTTGGAATAGAAGCCATAGCCGCCCACAGGGTTGGCTACCAAGTTGAAGCGCTAAGTTTCATGGTAGGGGGAGGCTTCGCCATGGCTTATGGCTCCTTCGTAGGCCAAAACTACGGCGCAAAAAAGTGGAGCCGTCTCCACAGCGGCTATAAAGCATCCATAAAAGTAATGGCTGCATATGGCTTGGTTATCACCTTTATATTATTTATTTTTGCGGAACCCCTAGTATCTATTTTCCTAAATAGCGCAAATGAAATCCAAATGGGAGGCGACTATCTACGGATAATTGCCCTTACTCAGTTATTATTCTGCATGGAAGGGGTAGCCGTAGGCTCCTTTAGAGGTAGAGGCCTAACCATGAAGCCCACGATTGTAAGTGCAGGAAGCAATATACTCCGCGTAATAGTAACTTACGCCCTAGCTGCCACTGCCCTAGGTATAACAGGGGTATGGTGGGGTATAGCGGTAGCCATGACAGTAAAAAGTGTATGGTTACTGATTTGGCACTATATCAATGGGCGCAAGCTCCAAAGATTGGATGAGGTTATATGAAAATAACAAAGCCGGTACTACTCCTGATATTGGCAACACTAGCACTAGCAATAACCGCCTGTTCCAATGACTTTAACCAAGGAAGGCCAACCCCTATACCTAACACAACCCCACCCTCTACTTCTGAAGAAGAGGAAAATGTCCCAGAAGAATATGAAGTGGAAGAAGCATATATAGAAGAATTTACAGCCACAGAAGAACTTCCAAGCTATACTCCTGCATCAGAAATGCCATCAGACCCTTTGCTAATTAACGCAATCTGGGCTACATCGGATATTCTTAATAACTTCGATGCCTTCGAATCTCTTACAGACTACGACCAAGGCACCCAGCGGATAGTAATCATATCAGGAATAGTAATAACCAATGCCAGATATATAGCAATAAGTCTAAACGAGTCAAATCTATCCTTTAACGAGAGCGCCGTAATCCATACGTTGGATGAGCTATTGCCAGAGCGCCCCTTTGTGATAAATTGGCAAGAAGAAAACCCGCCCCACAGAGGGATAAGCTTTACCGACGCTAATAATAGGCCGAGATACTTCTATATAACTACAGACATATCAGATGGCCATGTAATACTTGTGGAATTCCAACCAGGGGTTAGTATGGCATCGGGGTAACAACTCCCCAATAAAAACGCGCATATCATCCGAACACGAAGGATGATATGCGCATTTTTTAGTTTACTGGCCGTACGCAGTTTCTTAATGGTATTTATCCTACAACAATCTCCATCGGCATAGCAAACCCTTCAATAGTAGGGTTATAGTAGTCGAATACCCGCACGTGCCCTCCGGTAACAATAACAGGATAGCTGGGCCGATACGCTACAACCAAATCAATAATCTCCCCGGCTTCCACATCCCGTAGATAAAGGTTGACAACATCAAACCGGGTTTCATACCGCTCTATTAACCCCTGATTCCTAAGAGCCGCCAGGCTAGAAGCCTCAACCCTAAATCCTTGTGGGATACTTACAACCACCATGGCATTATTAATAACCATACCAGACCGATTAATAACCCGAATATCCTGATCCACCCACTGATGAATAATTAAATCCGTGTCCATCGAAGTTATGACCTCAAACCCGCGGTCAAGCTCCACGGAATCATATGGCACGTAGAAATCCAAAGTAATCTTGTAAGTCATAGTTCCCAAATCGGGGAACCGGATATGCATAGTATTTTCAGCATCAAGCCCCGTAAAAGTCACTTGATATAAGTCTAGGGTGTTATCTCCACTAACACGAATAACCTGCTCTTGCTCCCCAATGGTAACGGTAATCTCCCCATCTTTAAGCGGAGACGCTGTGGCGTGATTAGTAAGTGCCATAAGTGACAAAATCGTAGCCTGGGTACTATGCCATGTACCCCAGGAGTCTTGATTTGCCAAAATATGATTTACCAGCATGGCATTAGTATCGGTGTAAACCCCATACCGAGAAAATACCAAAGAAGTAAGTGCAGTAGTTTGCAGGTTTTGCGCATGGCCGCTGGTGCCAAAGTAATCCCGCAGATTAGCGGATACATAAGCGGAATCACCTATGCGTTCCACATTCCCAGCCAAATCAGCCAATACATCACTAGCTTGTGGTGAGCCTACATTAACAAGCGCATTGGCAATAAGCGCCAAAGTAAAATTATCATCCACCAAATGCAGTCTACTAAGCAAATAATCCACAGAAATCTGTAGCCGCGAATCGCGGGGAATAGCTTCAGACATAGCCCAAATAATATATGCATTAAATGCAAGATGCTGGGCATCTGTAAGCCTATGCACATTAGGGCCAGTGATATTGAAAGACCCGTCGCGGTTTTGATGGCTAAACATAAATTCCGCCATCCGCTCCATAACCCGCTCGTCAATTGTGTAAACCGAAGTCAAGTTCACTAGCTGCATAAGCCCGTAAGCGGTAAGCACCGTCTCAGCGGGAGCATGACCAAAGAGGGAAAAGCCACCAGGCTCAGACCGCACCTCAAAAGTCAAAAGCCGCTGATAACCAGAAGAAATAAACTCCAATGCCCGGCTGGTTATAGCAGGGTTATCCAGATTATTTTCCTGCATATATCGTAAAGCCAAAATATTAGGGAATAAAATAGAAGATGTCTGCTCAAAACACCCAAAGGGCATACGGAATATATTCTCCATACCTTCAACCACCTGAGCCATAACAGAAGGATAAAACTTAATAGTAGCCCGCCGGGTATCAGGGATATCCACATCCATAAAGAGAATATGCTGCATAATATCCCTCTCTATAGTCCCGCTGGAAACTACTCGCTCAATCCTAAACCCTTCCGGATTAACCCTAAGGCCTTTTTCAACTGCATCGGCAAAGCCATGGGTATCAGCGTAAGCCCGGAATACAAAATCTCCAAAATCTAAAATAGTAATAGGAATGTACACCATCACAGACTGGTTGACAGGAACAGTAAGGGTCTGCACCGGCTCGGTGTTAAGAGTGAACCAAGGAAGCTCTGCAATAGTAAGGATTACTATTTGCTCCTCTTCGGTGTAGTTAAACACAGTAACAGGAATACTTACCCTATCTCCTCGGATAGAGTTGCGAGGCAGCTCAAAATCCATAAAGAATGGCTGAAATGCGCGGATACTGCCCTCAGTATGCCCTACAAGTCCATCCTGTGTATTGCCCACAACTTGAATATTCCAAGTAGTAATATTATCCGCCAGCATGAATCCAAGCTCTGCTTGACCATCCCGTGCCATCACTTCAGGGATAAAGAGCATAGTCTCTAAGAAAAGGCGGCGAACTCGTGCTGTTTGGGTTTCAATTTCGCCTGCGGGCCTGCCTGGGGCTTCAAAAGCATCATCAGCATCTTCCAAATCGAATGAGGGCTCTGAAGCCGGAGCACTGTCATCTGCCTCTGCCGTTTGTGGGGGTGGAATCCGGTCAGCCATTGATTCTTCGCTATCCCTGGCACTACTACAAGAAGATAAAAAGAATAATGCAAAAATAAATATTACGATAGCCCCAAGTACAACCCAAGAAATCGCTTTTTCATCCTTCTGTACTACAGTGGACGGCGATTTATTCTGTAAATATCCAGGGATATCCGGATACTTATGATGATGTGTAGGCGATAAATGGGGTTTGTCCCTAAATACAAAGAACATTATAGTTGCTACAAAAACAACATATACAAGAAAAGCAGTCATAACTCCACTACCTCTTTGTTCAGGCGCCCGGGGTGGGGGATTAATAATCCTGGAAGTCTGGATAGAAGGAGATATGCCTCCCTGCCTGAGTAAAAGCCGTGATATAGCCTGCTCGGAAGCCCCGGAAATAAGAGTCGCATATAATGTTGCGGCATCTAACCCTTCGCTAAAACGTATATCAGCCAAAGCCAGCCGGATATTATCAATAGACAGATCATTAGCCGCAAGGCTAAGCATAGCCTCATCTACAATACTCACCAACAGCGCCGCATCCAGAGGCATCCCGTCAGAGTCGGTAACTCCAATATTGAGATTCACAAATTCCCCAGGGCGATACTCTGGCCTATCCGCATCAACAGTAAGATGCATAAATCTGCCAGGATCGACAAACACAGTCTTCCGTGCAAAAGGGATAGCCTCATAATCTCTATTATCGTTTGGCCCAATCCACATAGCGTATATATCAATAAGACCGTATACATCCCCAAGATAAAGCTCTGCAGTATCCTGCTCGGTTATCAATATCTGAAGCAGCTGGTTATTCCTGTAGGCATAAATCACAAAGCTTCCGCCGCGCTCTTGGCTATGCAAAGATAGATGTATAGCATCCCCCATGGTATAACGAGGTCTATCTGTCGATAGAGTTACATTCCTAGACTGCCCTGGGATTCTAAAGTCTGCATGGATATCATTATCATCCATGTCAACGCCACGCACAATAATATCATTCCGGGAAGTTACATCCTCTAGTATAAAGAACCCCATACCATTATCATCAGTGGCAACCTGACGACTAAATGCCTGACCTGATACCTGCAAATGAGCCCTAACCGGAGAACCGTCAGCCCTGTTAGTAAAAATATAAACCCGATTAGGCAACCCTTGTACCAAGTATCCATGTTCCGGCAAGAGCTCAATCACAAACGGCCCCTCAGCTACCCGTACATGCATAGTCTCTTCTACACGGTAATTAGAATTGTCAATAACCTCAACAAAAACAGTATAAATCCCGGCCATATAAGCGCGGTGAGTCACATGAAAACTACCATCCTCATTCAAATCCACACGATCAAGAACTTGTTCCCCGTTTATAGTAACGGTAACATGCCCCTGATTTACAGGCTCTCCAAAGAAATACCGGACATATCCGGTAATGTAAATATCATCTTCCACATGGTATTGATTCCGATCTGTAGAAAGAACAATCTCAAACTTAGGCAGTACATAAGGACTCACCTCAAACTGAGCTTGAGCCTGAAAAACTCCATCTCGCTCTACCAATAACCGATAAAATCCACTGTTAACCTCATCCCCAAGGCGAAACCGCCCGCTCATAATGCCAAAATCAGAAGTTGTAGCCTCTTCCATAAAAACACGATTATCATTTCCGTCAAAAATAGAAATTACATAATCTCCACTAGCAAAAGGGGTAGCATCATTGCTGTTTACCGCAAGAATACGAAACAGTACATCATCCCCAGGTTTATAAAGCCCTTTGTCAAAGTGGATAATATGATTCTGTCCTTCTGGCTGGGTAATATATATATCCCTAATAAAGCTCTCTTCACCAAGCTCAGAGGATACATTTATACTAAGGGAGTACCATCCACTTCCGGTTGCATCCATTGGCAATGAAATAACAGCACTGCCGCTGTAATTCGTACTAAATATAGCATTGTCAAACCCTGGCCGATTGGCATTGAAATCAATAATATGCACATCAAGTTCCGCCTGCAAAGGCTGCCCAAATAAATCCCGTACCTGAACAGCCGCAACAACGGCAGTGTCAGTATAATAAGTACGATTAGTGGTTAGTGTGAGTTGATGCCTCGGCCCAGGCAAAGCAGCCGCCCTCCGCGCAGCAATAAAATTGCTTCCTCGCTGATATACAAAGAACAGGCATATAAAAATAATAATACCAGCCAATATATACCGAGTAGTTTTTCTAGCCATAACATATCCTCCTTAGGGCAATAACCTCAACATTAAATTGTCAAGGGGTTTAATATTACAATTATATTACAAAACTCGCAAGCCATGGAAAAGTTCCACACAACAACAAAAACGGCTACACCTTTTGGCGCAGCCGCTTTTATTGGTTTATATTTAATTTGCTTACTTTTTCATTTCCAATAATTTCTTCAAAACCTCTAAGTTATCGCCACCAGGCTTATAAAATGCCATATCCGAGCTACACAACTTCTCAAATGTCTTTCCAAAAATCACTTTAGTATTCCCCGGTGCGTCGGCACATCCACAACATGAACAGATATTAACATTGGCCCAGGCAATATCCTTCTGGGCATCACTTATAGGCACAGCTTCATGTTCTTTGCTAAAATCACCGCCGACCCACACAGTCCAAGGACTAGGGTATTCATCCGATTCCCCAAGATGCATATAACATATAGCCTTACCCTTGTAAGCAATCTCGCTGCCGTTTATAGCCATGTCATTTTCTTTTAGATACTCGGCAAACAGTAGTCCATTCTTTAAATCCTCACCTTTAAGTACTTCAGCAAAACGATTGTCCATTACATGCCTCCTATTAATAAATAACGCCTCCAGGCAGTCAGCATAGCCGGAAGCGCGGTAATATTAATATCTACGATAAAGCCCAATAACCTTACCAAGGATATCACATTCCCTAGTAACAATAGGCTCAAAATCAGCATTGGCAGGGTCAAGGCGTATAAATTCCCCATCCCTGTAAAATGTTTTAACCGTAGCGCTATCCTCCAAAAGAGCAATAACGATATCGCCGTCAGTGGCATCTTGCTGCTGGCGTACAAGCACCAAATCTCCGTCAAAAATACCTTCGTCTATCATGCTATCACCCTTTACATGTAGCATGTAACAGGTATCATTCTTTATATAATCAATAGGAATAGGGAAGGTATCTTCGATATTTTCTTCAGCTAAAATAGGCATACCTGCCGCTACACGCCCTACTATGGGCACATTTACCAATTCCCTGGTATTACCATAAAAATCTTCTTCCAAAATCTCAGTCGAACGGTTCTTTGTTGCGGTACGGCGTATATATCCCTTCCGCTCCAATGTCTCTAGATGGGCATGTACAGTAGATGTGGAACTAAGACCCACAGCGTCGCAAATCTCTCTTACTGTAGGCGGATACCCATTCTGCCTTATTTCGGTTTTTAAGAAATTGAGAATCAATTGTTGTTTGGCTGTGAGAGTGCCTGCCATGTGAATCTCTCCTTTCATATTTTGCACATTCAAGTAGATTTAAAAGGAGTCTAACATATATTTGGTAAATGTGCAAACATTTGTTCAAAAAAAAATAATAAAACCTTTTTCGAAATCATCTTTATTGATTTCGAAAATAGGTTATACCGATTCCAATTAAAATCCTATCTGCCTATCGCGGCAAAACCACTTGAAACGCTTGTTTCGCGTTTCAAGCCGCCGCTCTGTCAGACAGGTTTTAATTTGGAATCGGTATTACATATTAACTTTAAAGTCCTTCAGGCGAATTTGAACGGAGGATATTCCATTATAGGTATTAGTTTCGATACCGTATACCACATCCATATAAAAACCTCCAAGCGGCCTAACTCCTGCGGCTTTTACGGCATTTGTGTAGGCCTCGTTCATACCAAAGGTTATACCCTTAAGCTTCCCGGCTACAGTAGAGAAAGTAAAAATTAGCGTGCTTTTCTCATTGATGACACGACAGTGTTCTACATATAATTTGCGGCTCAAAAATAGCGGCTCTCTGTTGCCCTTGCCAAATGGTGCCAGTCTTGTAAGCTCGTTGGAAAGTTTTAGGTTTATATCTGCTGCTTCAAGTTCCCTATCTATAAAAATAGATGGGATGAAATCATTCTCTGTTAGACTACACTCTCCATTAAGCGCCTCACGCAGTTTCGGAATATTTTCAGAAGGCATAGTTAGCCCCGCTGCCATAGGATGTCCTCCAAAGCGGGTAAAAAGGTGTTTGTGGGCAAACAAAGCTTCAAAAAGATTATATCCTTCTATAGAGCGTCCCGACCCCTTCATCGCCCCATCTCCCTGGGTAAGCAAAATCGTCGGGCGGCCTGTATCTTCTTTTATTCTGCCAGCTACTATACCGGCAACACTTTCATGAGCCTCTATGTCGGTCAGTACCAATATCTTATCCAGAGGCTCTGACAAGCTGGAAATAGCGCGGCTAACACAGTCAGTAGTTAGTTTTTTTCTTTCGTCGTTGAGGCTACAAAGCTCTGCTGCTATTGCAATCCGCATTGTGGATTCTACTGTTAGTAGAAGCTCTACGGATTTTCTGGCACTCCCAAGCCTGCCCGTAGCGTTGAGGCATGGCCCCAGCACAAACCCGATACAAAAGCCATCTATAGGTTTATCCAAATACCCCCGGGTAGTAATTAAGCTTCCAAGACCGGGGTTGATTAGTTTATTAGCGTTGAGGATTTTAAGCCCTTCCTTTACGATGATTCTATTTTCATCTTGCAGATTTACGATATCGCAAACTGTTGCGATAGCTGCAAGGGCCAAAAGCTCATCTTGTTGATCTCCGGTAAGCCCACCCAGGGCAATAGCCAGCTTGTACGCAAGCCCTCCGGCACATAACTCCTTAAAAGGATAGGGACAGTCTGCCTGTTTTGGGTCTATAATTACAGCAGCTGGGGGCAGTTCATCCTCCCTGCCTGCATCTGTTTCCACAAACCCAGGCTCGTGATGGTCTAAAACAATTACTTTCATACCCAGCTCGTTGGCAATGGTAATTTCATTCATCGCAGAAATCCCATTATCCACAGTTAATAAAATCTCCACCCCGTCCTCATATAACTGACGAACGGCCTTCTCGTTAAGACCGTATCCTTCTTCAATACGGTGTGGTATGTAAAAATCTACATTTGCCCCGTTAAGTACAAGCATCTTATACAGGATTACCGTGCTCATTACCCCGTCAACGTCATAATCCCCATAAATCATGATTTTTGATTTTTCTTTTATTGCTTGAGATAACAGGGCAATAGCCTTAGCTACACCCTTCATTTCAAGCGTATCATGCATCTTTGCGCTTGAAGGCGCAAGGAAATTAAGGGCTGTTTTCTTAGTTCTTAGTCCCCGATTGGCCATTACATTGGCCGTAACTGGGCTTATTCCCAGTACTTTAGACATAAGAGTCAGATCAGCATCGGTTTCTAAAACTACCCAGCGGCTTGTTTTCATAGATTAATCACTTCCCCAGAAATATTACCCCCATCGTCTATTGTCAGTATCCCATAAGAAGCCTTGCTGCCACCACGAGGCTCACTAATACTCCCCGGATTCATAAAAAAAACCGACTCATGTCTAAACACAACAGGAAAGTGAGAATGCCCAAATAAACAGGCATCCACTTCTTTTTCCAGTGCATAGTACATAAGACGGTCATATTGGCTTTTTACGCCATGGCTGTGGCCGTGCATTAGTAATATTTTTTTAGAGCCAAAGGCTAAAATCCGTTCCTTTGGTGCCTTAGTGCCAAAATCACAATTTCCAGCTACGGCAACAAAGTTAATAGCAGAGTAATCGGACTGGAATTGCAATAAATCATCCACATTATCCCCAAGATGTATAACGGTTTCTACCTCATTGATATAGTCATCAAGGAGATATGGAATAGATGCGACTTTCCTATGGGAGTCACTAAGTACCAGAATTTTCATTTAATATCAAACCTATCATCTTTTGTATAGCTTGTCCGCGGTGGCTTATTTGGTTTTTTTCTTCTTTAGAAAGCTCGGCCAAAGTCTTTTCATAAGGTGGATAATAGAAAATAGGGTCGTAGCCAAAGCCTCCATCCCCAAATAAATCCCAGGCGATGCGCCCTTCGATAGCGCCCTTGGTCGTCAGTTGTGACCCGTCTGGAAATATGCATACAAGTGTACATATAAATCTGGCCAAGCGCCATTCATCATGTACATGGGCAAGTTTTTCTAGAATTGCCTGGCACCTTTCGTGATAAGGAGTGTCCCGTCCCATAAATAACGCCGAGTGTACCCCGGGTTTTCCCTCAAGGGCATCAATTTCCAGGCCTGAATCGTCTGCCAGCACGGCATAGCTATGCCCATGCTCCTTTAAAAAATCCGCGGTTTCCCTAGCTTTTTGGGTAGCATTGTGAAGGAAGGTATCTCCATCTTCCCCTGCTTCGAACTTAAGCCCGAGGTCAGCCAAGGAGATAAGTAAAAGCCCAGCTTTTTCAAACATAGGTGCTATCTCCTTGGCTTTTCCGGGGTTATTGGTTGCTAATAAATATGTCATTTCTGAGTTCATTATTGGGGCTCGATCAGGCCGTACTCCCCATCGTTGCGCTTATACACAACGTTTACTTCATCAGTCCAGCTGTTGCGGAATACATAAAAATCATGGTTTAGCAGTTCCATCTCCATAACCGCTTCCTGAGCGTCCATAGGCTTTAATGCGAAGCGCTTAGTACGATGGATTACGATTTCTTGCTGTGAAGGTTCTGTCTGAGGTATTTCCATTCCTTCTATATACAATAGCTCTTCATTGGTAGCCACACTGCGGCGGCGGCGGTCACGAAGGCGGGTTTTGTATTTTACTACTTGCCTTTCCAAAATATCCACGGCGCCATCAATACAATTGCCTACATCTTGATCTGTAACTTCGGCTCTTAAAAGCCGCTTATGCATGGGTACAGATACTTCCATTTTGGTTAGGTGCTTGTTCATGCTATAGGTAACATGAACCTCTGCATTGTCTGGGAGAAGTTTTTCCAGCTTGGAAAGCTTCTTAATAGTACGCTCTTTTAAACCTTCGGTTACTGTCATGTTCTTGCCGGTGAATACAAAACGCATAGTATTCCTCCTCAGATAATATTTACGAAAGGATTATAACATAAAAAATCACTACAAACAGGCTTTACAGGCCACTAAATTCCTGTTACATTAAGCTTTGCCCGTGCAAGCTGGGGAAGTGGCGGCTCCCTGTACCTTCAATCCGCCATAGTTGGGGTGATGTCTTTCCTTAGGCATTGTCTTTGTAGAGTCTGCCCCAGGTAAGTAGCGTTGACGGTCAAGTCCCGCGCAATAGGCCCTTGTGAACCGCGTCAGGTCCGGAAGGAAGCAGCGCTAAGCAAGTCAGCTTATGTGCCGTGGGGTCGCTTGGCCAGAGCCAACTGTCTGGGTTACGTCTATGAAGCACTGTCAACGGTTAGGCGCACGGGCATTTTTATTTTCGGTTTTGATGATAATGACGAAAGCGATCGAGTTCGTCTTTTATAATAGGAATAAACCTTTTAAAACCGTACAAATGCATAATTTCTTCAAAATCCACGCACCATATTGAAAAACGAATGGCGTGACGTTATACTTGAAATTAGTAAATACTTCCACAATAAGCTGTGGCGGAGTAGTAATATTCCGCAACAAGGTACTTCTTTTATATAAAAATCAGAACGGTAAGCATATGGGCTGGGTTTTGCCTAAAGGAACTTTAGAGCCAAATGAGACCTACAAAGCTGCCGCGACAAGAGAAGTGCAAGAAGAAAGCGGTGTCACAGCCAAAGTGCGTAGATACCTTGGAAAAACCCAGTATTCATTTTACTTGAACGGAACAAATCAAGGTCACCGCATATCCAAGACCGTATACTGGTACCTAATGGCCACAAACTCCTTTGACTGTAAGCCTCAAGCGGAGGAATATTTCGCAGATGTAGGCTATTATAAGCAGCATGAAGCTTACTACTTACTAAAGTTCCACGACGAACGCAGAATTATGAGCCAAGCTTTTGCAGAATATAAAGCCCATACAAATCCATCATAGAACAGGTATGAAAGGATGGATTACATGTCAAATATATACATTAATAAAATAACATACACACGAAAGGATGACTCCCAAATGAGTAAAATCAGTGACTGGAAATTAGCTCAAAAACTTCAAGCAAGCAATAAGCGTGGCCTTATCGTTGGCATAACCATTGGAGTAATTGTATGCCTTGTAGTAATTGGTGCTATTGTAAAATTCCTATGGCTAAAAAAGAAGTTTGACTGCCTACATTATGACCTAGATGATATGGACGACGATTTCGAAGAAGATTGTGATTGTGATGAGAATGGCTGCTCTTACACCAGTGATAAGGATTTTGTGTAAGAGGCAATATTACTGCACATATTAATCAAGAAATTTATCAAAACCTCCCGTGGATATGCTCCGCTGGAGGTTTTTCTATGTAAATTTCATGAAAAATACTATAACCCCCTTGTAACGATTATGTAATATATGTATACTAGTCCCGCGTTGTGGGAAATAGCCCAAACATGTATAGCGAATTAAATAAAAAACAGTCTCGACTGATTTCGAATTAATTCGTGAGAAAAATAAAACCAGAACCAGAAAGGTGGAATCTTCCATGAAGCGTAGTAAAATTTTAATGTTCCTTTTAGTAGGGATACTATTTTCAGCTTTAGTATTTGTTACTGGCTGTAGCTCAGATGACGATAATGTTCTTGTTATCTACTCAACTTTCTCTGAGGACTTTGCCGGGCCTATTATCGAGATGTTCGAAGATGCGTATGGCGTAACTGTAGAGCTTATGCTCGCCGGCACAGGCCCAACCCTTGCCCGCCTCCGTGCAGAGCAAGAAAACCCCCAAGCCGATCTTATGTGGGGCGGTGGTTTATTCTCAGTAATTCCTGAGGCTGATCTCTTCGAGGATTTTACATCAATCAATGAACCCTACATGATGCCAGGTCAACAAAACGTAGAAGGAAACATTACCCGCTTTATCACAAGCGCTCGTCTTCTTATGGTCAACACTGACCTAATCGGTGACATAGAAATCAAAGGTTATGCCTGTCTTCTAAATCCAGCTCTGCGCGGCCAAATCGCTATCACAGACCCAGCCGCAAGTGCGTCTTCTTTCAATCATCTTGTAAACCAGTTATACGCAATGGGTGCAGGCAATAATCCACATGCCGGTTGGGATTACATGGAGCAATTTATCATCAATACCGATGGCATTATGCTTCCAGGTTCATCAGCGGTACACATGGGCGTAGCTGACGGCGAGTTTATCGTAGGCCTTACCTATGAAGAGGCACCATTCCCATATATCGAAGCAGGTGCGCCTGTTGCCGTGGTTTACATCGACGAAGGTATCGTTGCCACCTCTACCGGTGTTGCAATTGTAGCAGGAGCCCGTAACCGTACAATGGCAGAAAACTTCATCAACTTTGTTACATCTTATGAAATCCAAGTTTTTGTTGAAAGCCAACTCTTTAGAAGAGTTGTACGTGTTGATGTACCTTCAACCGGCGGCCTAACTGCTAACGCAGAACTTAACTGGATTCCTGCGGACAATAGCTATATCCTAGAGCATAGAGATTCTTGGCTTGAAACCTTCCAAGAGTTGTGGATGGCTCATCATTAGAGCGTTTTGCGAAGCAAAATCGCTTTCATAATTCCTCAATATTTAACATGAGGAGGGGCTTCGCTAAGCGGAGCCCCTTTTTAGACAAGGAGAACTCATGAGTGTAACAATTACCATTTCAGATGCCGTAAAGCGTTACGGCGATTTAACTATTATTCCGGGGCTTAGTGCAACCATAAAGAATGGAGAATTCTTCACTCTACTTGGGCCTTCCGGCTGCGGAAAAACAACTTTACTTCGTATGATTGCAGGCTTTGCGTCAGTAGAAGGCGGAGAAATAAAGTTTGGAGAAAAGGTAATAAACAACCTGCCTGCACACAAGCGCAACATAGGTATGGTGTTTCAAAATTATGCCATTTTCCCTCACTTAACCGTACGTAAAAATGTAGAGTACGGGTTAAAACTTCGTAAAATCGCAAAGCCTGATATCAAGCGGCGTACAGACGAAATTTTGGATGTTGTAAAAATAACAGAGTACCAAGATCGCTCTCCAGACAGGCTCTCCGGCGGACAGCAGCAGCGTGTAGCCCTTGCCAGAGCAATTGTAATCCTACCCAGCGTACTGTTAATGGACGAGCCTCTTTCGAACCTAGATGCAAAGCTTCGTATAGAAATGCGCGGTGCTATCCGCGATATCCAGAAAAAAGTAGGCATTACCACGGTATATGTAACTCACGATCAGGAAGAAGCTTTAGCAATTTCTGACCGTATTGCAGTTATGTATGAAGGTGTAATCCAGCAGCTAGGTACCCCGGAAAGCATCTATACCCGCCCTTACAATATCTTCGTATCCACATTTATAGGCCACTCCAATCTTATGACTGGAAAGCTTACCCCATCCCATAAAGGATATAAGCTCAGTCTTGCGGACGGATGCGAAATGGAAATGGATAACCTGATACCGGATATCCCGGAAGGGGAAGTACTGGTATCTGTAAGGCCGGAAGAATTTACTGTATGCGAGACGGGCGGTATCAACTTCCAAGTAGACGAAAAAGTCTTCTTAGGAAAATACGTAATCTACAACCTAAGCTGCCAAAGTATGCCAGAGCTTGAAGCGCAATTAAGCCAAGATGTAGGCCAAAGCGAAAGAATATATAGCCCCGGCGAAACCATTATGCTAAAACCCAATGTGCAAAAGATTAACCTCTTTAACAAGGACACAGAAACCAGTCTAATCCAAGGAGTGGTTCAGCACAGTGGCCCGGAAGAAGATGAAACAAGCAACGAGGGGGTAGAGTAGATGACTCGCCCAAAGCGGATTAAGTTTGATTTTTGGTTCTTTGTTCTTGTTGTCAGCATTGGCCTTGTGTTACTGTTTCTTGTTTACCCACTTTGGTCTTTGTTGATAACTGGATTCCAGGATCAGCAAACCGGGGACCTTACCCTGAGTAATTTTGATAGATTTTTCAATACGCCGTTTTTCTTTAGGATGTTCCGCAATAGTATGTTTGTATCTACTACAGCAACGCTATTTGGTGCGCTTATAGGGGTGACGCTTGCGTATCTTACAACAGCCTTTAAGATACGGGGTAAGAAAATCATTGATGTTTTGATTATTATATCCATGCTTTCGCCTCCGTTTCTCGGTTCATATTCATGGATATTGATGTTTGGACGGGCTGGGTTTGTTGTTCAGTTCTTCCAAAATAACTTTGGCATTAGCATACCTCCTATTTTTGGTGCCGGTGGCATTGTGCTTGTTATGACACTATCTTCCTTCCCGCTAATTTATTTATTTACTCGCGGGGCCTTGAAGAAGGTTGATGCCTCCATCATTGAGGCGGCAGAAAGCCTCGGGTGCCGACCCATTAAGAAAGCCTTTACAATAATCTTTCCTCTTATAACCCCAACTATATTGGCAGCAGGGTTGCTTGGGTTTATGGACGCGTTTACAGACTTTGGTACACCTCTTTTGATTGGGCAGGGTTATATGGTTATGCCCCTATTGGTGTTCAACACCTTTATGGGTGACTTAGCAGGTAATCGCAATTTTGGTGCTGCTGTTGCCGTAATCATGGTAGTAATTACTACTATTTTGTTCGCGCTACAAAAGTATATCGTCAACCGTAAGTCATATGCCATGAGCTCCCTGCGCCCAATTCAGCCGGATAAACTAAAACCCATGCCAAATTTCTTTGCCCATGGGTTTGTATACTTGATTACCGCAATCGCTTGTATTCCTCAGCTGGTGGTAATTACTACCTCTTTCAGGGCTACTCGCGGGCCAATCTTTGTAGAAGGTTTTAGCTTAGACAGCTATCGCGGTACATTTAGGACTTTGGGAACGGCCATCCGCAATACCTATGTTTATGGTATTTACGCTATTGTTATAATCTTGGCATTGGCACTGTTGTTCTCATATCTGACTGTACGTAGGCGCAATCCTCTTACCAATGTACTGGATACTATTACTATGCTTCCATTTGTAATTCCAGGCTCTATTGTTGGTATTATCTTGATTTTGGCCTTTAATACTCGGCCATTACTTCTTATCGGTACCCCGACTATTATGGTGTTGGCCTTTGTTATCAGGCGATTGCCATTTACCCTGCGTTCCAGTGCGGCTATCCTACAGCAGATAAGTCCTTCAATGGAGGAGGCTGCAATAAGCCTAGGAGACACGCCAATGAAGGCCTTCTTCAAGGTCACGGCTATTATGATGATACCAGGGGTAGTATCCGGCGCAATACTAAGCTGGATTACAATTGTCAATGAGCTAAGTTCAACTATCTTGCTGTTTACTGTACGTACCCGTACTATGACGGTAGCCATCTTCCAGACAATTATGAACAGCAACTTTGGTACGGCTGCCGCGCTTGCTACTATTCTTACGTCTACTACTATTGTTTCACTTGCTCTGTTCTTTAAACTTACCGGTAAGACAGATCTAAGTTTGTAATCATATATGAAAAAGCACCTTGCGTTTGCAGGGTGCTTTTTTTAGAAGGAGGGATACCATGCCAAATGTATTTATAACAGGTGCGGACAGAGGCCTAGGCCTTTCTTTGTGCAAAGAATATCTAAATCGCGGGTGGAGGGTGTTTGCTGGAAAGTATATGGAGGACTTTGCATTGTTGGAAAGCCTTGCTCACCCGGCGCTGCACGTCATCAAGCTGGATATAGGCTGCATGAAAAGCATTGCTGCTGCTAAGGAAGCAGTATTGAAGGTTACCAATTCGCTAGATATGATAGTATCCAATGCCGCCTTGATGGGGGATGTAAACTGCGAACTATACAAACCTCCTATGGACTTAGAAATCCCGTGGGATTATTTCCGCATCAATGCCTTGGGAACCATAAAGCTTGTAGAGACACTTCTTCCCATTATGGATCAAGGCGAAATGAAACGCCTATGCTTTGTATCCAGTGAAGCCGGAAGCATCACCCTGATGAAGCACCGGGGGGCGCATCCATTCCCTTACTCTATGAGTAAAGCCGCAATGAATATGGGCGTGCGGATGCTGCACAACCAGCTTTATAAAGATGGATATTCTTTTAGGATAATACATCCAGGCTGGATGAAATTCCGCAAGCAAGACGGCAATTTAGAGGAATCTGGACGCTTTGACCCAGATTATATAGGTCAGTGGGCGGCGAAATATTTCGAAACACCACGTGCCGACGAGCATCGGTTAGCAATGGTGGACTACAGAGAATATGATTGGCCATTTTAGGGGTGATAATATGAAAAATGTATTGATTACAGGCATAAACAGCGATTTTGACAACTGCCTGGCAAAAAAATTTATGGCTGAAGGCTATGATGTGTTTATATTAGAAGATGGCAAAACCTTAGGTGTAGAAAAGTTGGATTTCTTTATTGACACAACAGACTATGTACATGAAAACGATGGTAGCTCTGTCCGCGAAGGCGTGAACTGGGATGCAGTAGAAGCAACCTTCCGCAATAATCCTCTAAAATCCATGGCCTTACTAGAAGCTCATTTACCCTTACTTGATGCAGGGGAAGAAAAGCGGTTATTTTACCTAACCCAGTCAAGAGCCTCTATCAATGAGACTGAAAGCACTACAGGATACGGCTATAATATGAGCAAGACCGCATTGCATATGTTTATCCATTTATCCCGCAATAAACTTGCGCCCTTGGGCTATACATTCCGGGTTTTTGATCCGCTGACTGGGATAGTAGACGCGAAAGCCGCGGCAGAAAGTGCCTTCACTTATATTACCCGCAGGCGCGGCACTGATGGGGATGATGGTTTGCGGGATGATGAGGATAACCTAGTAATATGGGATGCACTTGGGCGGAAGCATAGCTGGTAGAGGAGAATAGATGACAGCATGTCGTTACCACCGCAGTATAGGCTGACCTCACTAGCATTTGATAATAAAAAGGATTGAGCCGTTTTGACTCAATCCTTTTTTTATCTGCCCCTGTAAAGCTTGGCCGTTTAGTATTGGGAAAGGATAAGATGACCAAGTGATTGTCCTATTGCTATCCTTTCATTCTCTATCCTGCTATTAGCTTACAGTGATTGTAAATGTTACTTGATGGCTACCTGCTGCATTCGTCGCAGTAACGGTTACGGTAGAAGTAACTGCTGCTGCAGTTGGTGTGCCAGAAATTAATCCGGTACTGCTAATACTTAGCCCATCAGGAAGGTCTGCTGCAGACCAAGTTGTCGGGGCAGCACCAATAGAGTGAGTCATTTGGAAATCAAATTGCATGCCAATTGTTGCGGTTTGTGGTCCAGGATTATTTATAACTAGGGCCGGCCCAAGACTTAATATAACGGTAACAGGAGAACCTGGCGTCAATTGTGAGCCGGCGGCAGGAGTTTGGCTAATTACAGATCCTGCCGGTATTATGGCGTGATGTTGTGCTGGGCCTTGTGCTATTCCAAAATTGCCTGGTGCAGACGAAAGGGTAGAAGTTGCAGCTGCTAAAGTCTGACCAACCACATCTGGCACGACTGCATTCGCAGGTGTCCAAACCGCAAATAGCGTGCGGTTAGTATTATTTATTATACTTTGCCCATTTGTATATACTACCGACCCTGACGCGGAAGTACTCCAGCCGGCAAATGTGAAGCCTGCTCTTGTAAATGTGTTGTTGTTTAGGTTTTGTGCCACATTAGTCTGGAAGGTTTGAGCGGGCATTGTACCCGTACCACTGTTGGCATTAAAGGTCACAGTAGTCGCCTGTGTCCAAACCGCAAATAATGTACGGTTTGTATTATTAATAATACTTTGCCCATTAGTAAATTCCACTGCTCCTGATGCAGAAGTACTCCACCCAGCAAAAGTGAAGCCTGTTCTGGTAAAGGCATTGTTGCTTAGATTTTGTGCCACATTGGGCTGGAAAATTTGGTTTGGCATTGTACCTGTACCACCGTTGGCATTAAAAGTTACAGTAGTTCCCTGGGTCCAAACCGCAAACAATGTGCGATTTGTATTATTCGTTATACTTTGTCCATTATTATATACCACTGACCCTGATGCAGAAGTACTCCAGCCAGCAAATGTGAATCCTGCTCTGGTAAAGGTATTATTGTTAAGATTTTGCGCTACATTTGGCTGGAAAATTTGGTTTGGCATTGTACCTGTACCACCGTTGGCATTAAAGGTTACAGTAGTTCCCTGTGTCCAAACCGCAAACAACGTACGAGTTGCAGTATTGGTAATACTTTGCCCATTATTATATACCACTGCTCCTGTAGCGGAAGTACTCCATCCAGCAAATGTGAATCCTGTCCTGGTAAAAGCATTGTTGCTCAAATTTTGCGCCACATTGTTCTGGAAGACTTGGTTAGGCATTGTACCTGTACCACCATTGGCGTTAAAGGTTACGACGGTTCCCTGAGTCCAAACTGCAAACAACGTACGGTTAGTATTATTGGTAATGCTCTGCCCATTATTATATACCACTGTTCCTGACGCAGAAGTGCTCCAGCCAGCAAATGTCCAGCCTGACCGGGTAAATGCATTATTGGTTAGGTTTTGCGCTACATTAGGCTGGAAGACTTGGTTTGTCATTGTTCCTGTCCCACCATTGTTGTTAAAAGTAATAGTAGCTCCTTGTGTCCAAACCGCAAACAGTGTACGGGTTGTATTATTGGTAATACTTTGCCCATTATTATAAACAACTGCTCCTGTAGCGGAAGTACTCCATCCAGCAAATGTGAAGCCCTGTCTGGTAAAGCTATTGGTGCGTAAGTTCTGCGCAACATTATTCTGGAATACTTGAGGCAGTGTAGTGCCTGTACCGCCGTTGGCGTTAAAGGTTACAACATTTCCCTGAGTCCATATAGCATATAGATTACGGTTGGCGGTTAAAATCATATTTTCGCCGTTACCATGCTGGACGTTACCAGTAGGCGAAGTACTCCATCCTACAAATGTCCAGCCTTGTCTGGTAAAGACGTTATTGTTTAAATTCTGAGCAACGCCTGCAGTAAAGGTTTGATTCTGCATCGTTCCTGTTCCGCCATTGGCATTGAAGGTCACAGTAAACTGGCCTTGCCCAACACTTGCGGTATCATTTAAGAATAGATAGGAAATGCCGCCTGGGAACTGGCCTATTCCTATAAACCTATGCTCTGGAGATAAAATATAGTTGCGGTGCTCAGTAGAAGCCATCCAGCCACTTACCAAGTCCGCAGCAGAAGCTGTGCCACTGCTATGCCAGTTTCCGCCATTCCAGCGCAGAGTTGTTCCAAAGGACGCGGCTACATTGGCAGATGCCCCATGTGTGGCATTAGCGTTGGTGGCATATGGTCCAAAGTTATGAGTCCCAGTATAAAGCCCTCTCAGATCATTGGCCTGTTGTGCAAATAATCTGGCGGCCATCATAAGATAATCGTCTCTTGCGACTTGAACCAAGCCATGATTGGCTCTTTCAATATTTATTAGCCTTATTACCTCCAGCTCTACGGCAGTCGCGCCGCCTCTGGCTCTGTAGTCGGCAATCCATGCGTTTCTTTCTTCTTGGGTTAGCCGCCTATTTGGCAATGTGCCGGCCTCAACAACAAGTGTTAATGCTCTTGATGCGCTGCCTACCGCATTTTGAGCGAGTACTGTAAAGTTGGATGTGCCGGTAGTAGTAGGTGTGCCAGTGATTGCGCCTGTAGTTGCGTTTAGGCTTAGCCCTGCTGGCAATGCACCACTTATGACGCTCCAAGTTATTGGTGTTATGCCAATTGCAGCCAGGGTTTGGTTATAGGCCTGACCTGTTCTGGCATTGGGCAGGGTTGCTGTTGTTACTGAAGGTAACCCCACATTGTTGCCGGTAATCGCGTTTATATTGGCTTGAGTTCTTGGTATCATCGCGGTTGGTGGGGTGATGACCGCGATACGATTAGCATTGTCCCAATTGGGAGTGCCGCCTATTGCCTCAGTCACGGCACGCAGGGGAATCATAATACGGCCCCCAATATTCCGCGCAGGTACATCTAGCGGTATAACCTGATTGCCTGCTGTAAGCGTACTCTGTCCTACAGTTACTGTAATAAGAATTTCACCATCAAACAAAGTCGCTGTCTGTGTTGCTTGATTCCAAACAGGTTCAAACCCCATCAGAGTAAAAACACCTCTAATAGGTACGAGAACCCTCCCGGATTCGTGGATTGGCTGGGTGCCTTCAAAATCCACAAAATGCCCGAGAATCATAACTCTTGTTTGCGGAAGGCTGGCATAAGCCCGTACACCGCTAAATCCGATAGCTCCAATCGCCATGATCAAAGCCATAGCAAAAGCTAAAAATCTTTTACTGAAACTACCGCGAATCTGTTTTACTTGCATATAAGTTCCTCCTTTTAGTTTTCTATTCCAATAAATATTATAACTATTTATTTCACATATTAGTTCCTCTTTATAAGAAATATTTTTCCTTTCCGATAGATATTATATATGACTTCTTTAATGTATGAAAGCATGGCAATGAATTCTTAGATATAAATTAGTAATTGACATTAAAAATCTCAAAAAACCAGACACGCACAAAAGATACCACCTAAGCATATGATGAACCGCAAGGGAGGTGTTTTTTGTGTTTTTTGGGCTATTGCACCTTTTACAGGGCTTCTTTTTTTTGGGGTACCTGTCCGGCGGCAACTCCTTCCCACAGCCGCTTAATGCAGAAGAAGAGCAAAAATACTTACAAGAATACGCAAATGGCAACGATGATGCCAAAAATATACTAATAGAGCGCAATCTACGCCTAGTGGCTCATGTGGCAAAGAAGTACTCCAACCACAGCAAGGACAGTGAGGACTTGATATCTGTAGGTACTATTGGGTTAATTAAGGCCATTGCATCGTACAAGCCCGATAAAGGAACTAGGCTTGCCACTTATGCCGCCAGATGCATAGATAATGAAATCCTAATGCACATAAGAGCCGCAAAAAAATACAGCGGTGATGTATACCTGCAAGATATAGTAGGAGTAGACCGCGAAGGCAACGAAGTACGGATAGAAGATAAAATCGCAGACGATACAGACCCAGTAGACGACCAAGTAAATCTTAAAATGCAGATTCGCCGCCTATACGAAGTGATACGCAAGGTGCTTCATGGACGAGAAAAGACAGTAATTGAACTGCGTTACGGCCTTGTAAATGCTGATGAAATGACCCAGCGTGAAATTGCGTCCATGCTTGATATCTCAAGATCCTACGTTTCCAGAATCGAAAAAAAAGCCCTAGGAAAGATAGGCAAAGAAATGGGGGAACCTGTAGAGGTTTGAATATGCAAGAAGATCAAGAAACTGAGAGAGCCTGATCTAATCCACTGGATTAGATCAGGTTCTTTTTTGTGTTATAGCGAATTAATTCGCTATAATTGACCGCAATAATAAAGCGTGATAAGTTGATACCGATTCCAAATTAAAACCTGTCTGAGAACCAACCTATTTATTCCGCCGACAAAGGAGGCATGAATTAAATTATGAAAAATATAGCGTTTGTAACAGATTTTGACGGAACCATAACAGATGATGATTTCTTCCAGTATGTGAAAGATGCTTTTTTAGATGACTCGGCTTTAGAGCCTTGGGAACGCTATCTTGAAGATAAACTTTTCCATTTCGATGCCTTAAAAGAAATGTATGGAGCATTAAAGGTCAAGGAGGATAAGCTAGTAGCGCTTATTAAAAATGTAAAGGTAGACGAATGGGTAATCCCTACGCTTGATCTCCTTTATAGGGCAGGGATACCTATTTATATAGCAAGTGCCGGTTGTGATTATTATATTAATTTACTGCTGGGCAAAGAAATAAAAAAATATAATATTAAACTCATAACAAACCCCAGCCACTATGCTCAAGACGGCAATCTAGTAATGGAAAGGCCGCCAGTAGACTGCCCATATTATGATGAAAAAGTAGGCATATCAAAGAAAAAAATAGTAGAGCACCTTCACGAGGCTAAAAAATATGTAGTTTTTGCGGGAGATGGCCCACCGGATATCGAGCCTGCAAGGATTTCCGAAGCAGTCTTTGCCAAGAAGATGCTGCTTGATAAATGCATCGCGGAAGGTATTGAGACTTTAAAGTTCGATAGTTTTAATGATATATATTCTTTTTTCGAAAAGGAGTTGAATAAATGAGAGCGCTAAACCCAACCAATAAGCAAATAGAGATACCATATCTCCTTAAAATAGGAAACGGTAAAACCTCAAGAGTAGGGAAATATCTTTATGATAAAAGTTTTATGCGTATTGCCCTATATATGGGGGATGGGATCGATGATCTAATCGGGGAACCATTTAGAGCGGGGTTAATGGAATGGGGTGTTGTGATAATCCATGAGCAGCTCGTGACATCTACCGATATAGATGATATTACTCATTCGGCGTTTTCACTTCCTTCTATTGATGCCATTGTTGGGGTAGGGGGTGGCAAGGCCTTGGATTTTGCAAAGTATTCTGCTCATCTTTTAAGGGTGCCTTTTATTAGTATCCCTACGGCCGTTTCCAATGATGGTTTCGGCAGCCCTTCTTGTTCCTTGACTGTGCTTGGCAAGAAGAAGTCTGTAAAAGCCGCCAGTCCATTTGGTATTGTAATTGACTTGGATGTAATAAAAAACAGCCCTGATATTTTTATGTATTCCGGTATTGGGGATATGGCTTCGAAAATAACAGCCCTTAAAGACTGGCAGATGGCGCGGGATAAAGGACTTGAGCGGTTTGTGGACTTTGCTTCAATGATGGCATATAACTCATTGGATATTTTATTCTTAAAACACTCACTTGATATCCACTGCGAATATTTCCAAAGAAGCCTAGCTTCGTCATTGATGATTAGTGGCCTTGCTATGGAAATAGCAGGCTCCTCAAGGCCGGCAAGCGGCTCCGAGCATTTAATCTCCCATGCGCTGGATGAAGTAAGCGCAAAGCCTAAAATGCACGGCATCCAAGTAGGAGTAGCCACATATCTTTGTGCACTTTTGCAAGATAACCCACAAGTTGATGATATTAAGGATGTATTTGAGCGAACCGGATTTATGGATTTCGTCAGGAAAGACCCGTTTAGCTATCAGGAATTTGTGACGGCACTGAAACTTGCCCCATCTATAAAGAGTAATTTTTATTCAATTTTATCTGAGCCGGATAGCTTCGAAAGGGCACTGGATTTTATTGAAAAGGATAGTTGTTTAAGGACCGTTATCGTTCCTTCCAAAGCCGCACTATAAATGACGGGCATAGCATCTTGTGCTGTGCTAAAGTATTGAGGGTGGGTTTAATTCAGGCGGTAAAATAATGATAAAAGGAGAAAGAAAAATGCCAGAAATTATTAAAGCATATCGGCAGAAGGTCGGATCGTTACGGTTTATTGGCAAACTTTATAGTGACGAAGACCGTATAAACGGAACATTTGGAGCCAAGTGGGGCCAGTTTTTTGAAAATGGATGGTTTTCGACTATAGAACAGCTAGTTGATGACCCCGGACAAACGTGTGAAGACGGTGCCGCATACATTGGATTGATGCGCTGGAAGGAAGGCGATCCTTTCCAATACTGGATTGGTATGTTTATGCCACCAGACACCGATGTCCCAGAAGGCTTTGAACATGTTGATTTCCCTGCTGGTGATTTAGGTGTATGCTGGGTGCAAGGGCATGAGGGCGAAGTGTATATGCAAGAAGAGAAATGTGGCCGCAAACTTAGCGAAGAAGGTATGAAAGTTATTAACGACGAACACGGGGCATGTTGGTTTTTCGAGCGTTATGCATGCCCACGTTTTACCGAAGCAGATAAGGATGGGAAGATTATCCTTGATATTGCCCATTATGTGCAGTAAGTTGCTATAATATAGATATCACTATAAAAAAATAGCGTTCGGACATTAGTGTAATCACACGCTAATCCCAAACGCTATTTTTATTTATCTATTTATAATATTTGAAAAGTATTCTGTAACATTAATTTATTTTGACAGTAGTTTTGCATCCCGGAAAACCAGAGCAACCCCAAAACTGTGATCCTGGGTTATCGCCTTTTTGTGCGGTCCTTAGCTTCATTTCTTTCCCGCACTTCGGGCACATTTTAGTGTTAGATGGAAGCATTTGATCGCAATATACCGTTGTATGATCTATCATGCGTTCTATGTGGGCCTCTACGAAAAAGTCAGCCATGGATTTCATTTCTTTGTCTGTAAGTTCGGTAATGGGGATTTGGTTATTAACATTAGTAATATGACGGATTAGACTGTCCGACCGGGTAACTAGGGCTTTTATATCCTCTGGGGCATATCTGTCAATTATGATGTTTCTGTTATTTGCCAAAACCACCACTGAACGGAATATATTATTAAAAGACGCTTCAAAGGACACTTTACTGGTGAAGAACCCTTTCTCTTTTAGCCGTAACTCTTTGATTATGTTCATATGCTTTCGGTTTTGCTCTATAGGTGAGTACATGCCCTCGTCTTTGTTATAGCCGCCTGAACGGATAAAGTCGCCTCTATCGTTAATTTTAATATCCCCATACAGGTTTTTGCACTCGATTACAAAAATGCCTTTACGGGTGACGGCTATAAAGTCAATTTGTGAGGAAAGGCCATTGTGTTCAAGATAGATATCTTGCAGGATATACATGGCCATACCGCTATGTTTCAGCTCGTAAGATACATTGTTTTCTCCCGTTATGCCTAGAGAAATTATATTTATTTCATTGTCAAGCTTAGTCTGAATATCCGTAGGCAGACGGTTTTTATCAATGGATTTTAACTGTTCTAGCTGGCGTAAGGCACTGCTGCTGTCTTTTAGGAATATAGGTTGGGTTAGTTTATTGAAAAAGCCCATGAAAAACCTCCATATATTTTATGACGGTATTGTACATAGTATGACGATGTTTTACAAATAAAAAGGGGCTGTCACGTTAAGAAAACCTTGGGACTCCGTCCCAAACCCTGTAAACTTTTGAAAAAGTTTAATCAAAATTTTAACATAAAATCGCGCATACGCGCGATTTTGGTTTTTCGATAAAGTTTTTGGTTAAGCTTTTTACAAAAAGCTTGCGGGGTGCGGGGCGGAGCCCTGCGGTTTCATGATTTTGACGTGACAGCCCCTCCTTTGGTTTTTCTTATATTGCTTTTCGCGCAATTATTGGCTTGCTAAGTGCATAAACTCCTGCTGCAATCACCAAACACCCGATAATTTGCATCCAGGCATTGGGATGGAACAGTATAAGATTAAAGAACCAAACCAAAGCTCTGCGAAGCACAGGGATCGGAGTAAACACAGAAATGATGGCAACAATAGCCACATTGGCTACCCACCCATACCATTTACCTTGCGAGGCGGTTAGGGTATGAACAAATGCCGCGAATAGAATCAGAAGGGCAGTCTGCTGAAAAAATGTAATTACGAAGCCGCGATCTGACCAGCCAAAGACTTCTACCAGATTTACTATGCCGCCTAGGAAGTTAGGGTCAAAGTAAGGGGAGCGTTCGAGTAGCTGCTCTATTGTAAAATGGGAAAGGGTTACGAGTAAAGACGCCACGGCCGCCAGTATTACATAGGTGAGTATTCCGCCCCAGAAGAACCCGTCACGTTTGCCTCCTAAGTTGATAATCCTGCGAAGGCTAAAAGCCGGGAGTGCAATTGCCACCATTACAGGAAGCAGCCATAAGGCATTGGCAGGAGAGATGCTTATTCCCGTTCCCCCTGTCCCTGACATAACAAAATAATTAATGATATCGGATATTGCCAATGCAAACATCGTGCTTAACGTTGGAATGAGTAGAACCCTCAAGGTTTTATAATTGATTTTGGCGATTGTCCAGGCTTTATTATTCATGGCTATTTCCTCCTACCAGGTTGATAAAGAAGTCTTGAAGGCTTATCCGGTCTATTGCTATGCCTTCCGGTGGGGTGATGCGTGGGCCGTAGATATGGGCAGCCATTACACTGCCGGCTGTGGTTTGGCCTATGCAGTTAAGGTCTTGGATTAATGGGATTATGTCTTTTGAGGCGCCGGATAGGGTATATGCCATCTCGTCTATATCTTCTAAGGCTGCTTCCAGCAGCAGATTGCCTTTGTCTATGACTATCAGGCGCTCTATTACTTTTGCTATTTCATCTATAAGGTGTGTGGATACAATTATCACTCTTGGGTTGTTTTGGTAGCTTTCTAATAGAAGGGCATTGAACTGGTTGCGCATTATCGCGTCAAAACCTAGGGTTGGCTCGTCTAGTAGTACTACTTTGGATTGGTTCGCAAGGGTCAGGATTGTGGTTAGCATAGTTTTCATGCCAAAGGATAGTTTTGCAAACCTCTTTCTCGGGTCTAGCTCAAAGCGTTTTACCATTTTGTTGGCAAAGTCTTGATCGAAGTCTTTGTGGAGCTTAGAGGCCATTTCTATTAATGTACTAATGCGCATATTGAATTGCACCGAGCCGCTTTCTATATAGCTTACGGCTTCAGGCATATTGCCTGGAGATACCTTTTTGTTATCTACGGCTATTTTTCCTTCTGTGGCTGGTATGTGGCCTGCCAGCATTTTCATTAGAGTGGTTTTGCCGGCGCCATTGCGGCCTAAAAGACAATAGATGCCGCTCTCAGGGATGGATAGGCTCATGTTTTTAATCGCTGTGGATTTGCCGTATTTTTTTGTTACGTACTTTAGATTAATCATGTGGGTGTTCCCCTTTCTTTAATTCACTAATTAAATCTTCTATTGTGATGCCTAGGGTCTTTGCTTCAGCTAATACTGCCGATATGGTTTGATTTAGGAAAATATCCTTTCGCCGGGCAGAGATTTTTTCCTTTGCGCCTTTGGCTACACACATGCCTATGCCTCGTTTTTTGTATAGTATGCCTGCGTCTGTTAGTTTACTTATTGCTTTTACTGCTGTTGTGTGGTTTACGGCGTAGACTTTGGCTATTTGGGTTGTGGAGATTATTAGCTCATCGGTTTGGTATGTGCCTGTGATTATGTCGCTTTCTATGCGCTCCATTATTTGTTGGAAAATAGGTTGTGTATCATTCATCCTCTCACCTGCCTTATTCTTAATCAGTTAATGACTTAACTCATTAACGCGATAATAATACTTTTAAAATCTTTTGTCAACTATCACTTGCTTGCTAATGTTTTTCTACGTATGTATATTAGAACAATAAAATAAAGGGAGGGCTTTTTATCAAAACCTTCATTACCGTACTAAAGAAGAATAATCAAAAATTCTTTCTTGCATTACTTATTTACTCTGTATTGTCTGTGGCTGTATCTATCTCCATAGTGCTATCCGCCCGGCTCACTGGTGAAATGGGGCAGGCTGCTTATGGGGCAGATGTCCAGACTTTGTTACAATTTCTTGGTTTACTTACTGCATTGATGGGAGTGCAAGCCGTAAGTGCGGCGTTATCTGCGCTGATAGTCGGGCGATTTGAGGCAACGGCAGGATATCGTTTTAGAGATAATTTCGCCAGATATTTCTTACGGCTGCCTTTTTCCAAGCTTGAAAAAGAACAGACTGGTGAAAGTCTTTCTATCTATACCAACGACTTGCCCCTTGGCGCGTCCTTTGTCTCTCGAGGTTGGTTTCAAATGGTGGCGGATTTTATTCAGTTAATCGTCATGTTTGTTTACATGATAATGCTTACTACCAGCCTTACACTTATCTTCTTTGCTATGTTCCCTGTTTTGGTGGTTATGCAGGTGCTGATATCCGGCCCTATCCAGAAAAAGCAGATAACAATGTCAGAGCGTCAGGCGGATTTCAACGCCATTGTCAATGACTCTCTTCAAAATACATCGGTTATTGCCGCATACTCACTTGAGGAAGTAATGAAAAAGCGTTATATGGACGCTTATCTCTTGTTCTTCCAGGCAATAAAAAGCTTTATCAAGTCCATGTCAACCATGGTGGTATCCGGGATTTTGGTCAGTCTTTCTCCCTTGCTAATTATCACAACAATGGCGGCTTCACGAGTTATTGGTGGGCAGCTTAACATTGCCGAGTATCTGGCCTTTACTACTTTGGCCTTCCAGTGCGGTGGATGGTTGATGATGCTAAGTCAGCGGCTTACTGGCTTCCAAGTATCTGCGGGTGGGGCTAAGCGCCTTCTTGATCACACTACAGAGACTGTAGATTTAACTCTCCCCGAGCCAATGCCTGCGTTAAAACCTGATGTAAAAGAATCTACAGCGGTATGCTTTACAGGAGTTGATTTTTCCTATTCAGAGGAAGGAGAGGCTGCTGTATCTGCAATAGACCTTTCCATCCCCAAAGGAAGCAAGGTGGCTTTTGTAGGTGGTAGCGGCAGCGGGAAAAGTACCTTGCTTAAACTAATGCTAGGGCTTTATTCCCCTACATCAGGCCAGGTGCAGGTGTTTGGCCAGGAAGATGTGCCAATAAACGCGTTTGCATATGTGCCCCAGGATAGCTTCCTCTTCCCAGAAAGCATTGGAGACAATATCACCGGTGGCGGTACACCAGATACAGCACGCCTGGAAACGGCCTGCAAAGACGCGGGCATTTGGGATTTTATCCAGAGTCTGCCCAATAAATTTGAAGGTGTGTTATCAGAATCCGCAGAAAATGTATCCGGCGGCCAAAAGCAGCGTATAGCCTTAGCTCGCGCCTTCTACCAAAACGCTCCAATAGTACTATTCGACGAAGCCACCTCTGCTCTAGACCCAACAACAGAAGTGGAAGTCCTTACAAGCTTTGAAACTATGCTATCTCATGAGCCGGATAAAACCGTAATCATGGTGGCCCACAGGCCAAAGGCTATTGCCTTCTGTGACACTATTGTAGTAATGGCACAAGGAAAAATAGTAGGCATAGGCAAACATGAAGAACTACTGGCTTCTTGTCCCGAATACGCTCGCCTGGAGGTGTCAAATGGAAACTAACACAAAACCCAATTTCCGCAACTTCTTTAGAATGTTCACCTTTATAAAGCCTGTTCGCTTTAGATATGCTATAAGCATGCTGATTTATACTTCACAGCAATTTATTTTCAATTTTATTATTTCTTTATTCATGGGCGGAATGATGGCCGGTATCATGACCGGAAGCATGAGTGGGGTATACAATTCACTTATTAGGCTGGCTATTACTATTTCTTTGGTAATGCTGGTAATTGCCATTGGGGTATATGTTTATGTGCTTAGCATAGCCCAAGGAGATATGAATCTTAGAGAAAAGCTGTTTTCCGCCTTTGTACGGGCCGACCTTGAGCGGGCTTCTACTAAGCATTCAGGGGAGGGAATAGCCGCAATTAATACTGATGCTAGTACAGCGTCGGATGTATTTGGCAATGCACTGGATAGCTTGATGTTTAACATCTGGGCTATTGTTGGTGCGATAACAACGATTTTTGTCATAGATTACCGTCTGGGTTTCGGGGCTATTGGAATCGGCGTTATTGCCTTCGCTATCCAAGCCAGCTTTGCCCCACGCCTTGCGCGCCTTGGGACTGCAAGATTGGAAACCAACGCTGAAGGTGTAAAGGCTATGAGCAATATCTTTTCCGGAGGGCTTGCGATAAGAGCTTTGGGGCGCCAGCAAAAGGCCTGGAAGGTATTTAATGTAGAAAATGGTCAGCTTAAATCCATTAGCTTGAAAGAGGCTTTTATTGGCATGTGGCAGAACTTATTTACGACCGTGCAAGGATGGCTTAGCTTAGTGCTAGTGTTTGCCCTTGGTGGTTGGCTTGTAGCTACTAATAGGTTGGAGTTTAATCTGCTGATTATGGTACCTGCCATGGCATCTGCAATAACCGGAGCTATGTCTTCCGTCGGAACCAACTGGGCTGGGTTGCAACCTCCTATTGTGGCGGCAGGCCGGGTTCTTGCTATCATAGATTCTGTTCCTCCAGAAGAGGCAAAAGTGGAGGCTGCCCCGTGGGATGGCAGATATGGAATTAAAATAGATGGTCTTAACTTTGCATATCTTGATGGTACCGATAACGCTCTTTCTGATATAAACTTAGAAATTAAGGAAAACGAAATGGTAGCCTTTGTAGGGGCCTCAGGCAGCGGAAAATCTACATTATTGCGTACGATAATAGGTATGTACCAGCGGCCAGACTTGGCTATGGACTGTGGAAACCTTCACTTTAGAGGTGGATGTATACAATCCTGGCGGGATCATTTCTCCTATGTAGATCAAAGCTGCAAGCTTTTTGATATGACCATTGGCGAAAATATTGCCATGGGCAAAAAAGGGGTCGCCACAGAAGATGAAATAAAAAAAGCCGCGACAGAAGCATTCGCCAGTGACTTTATAGAAGTGTTGCCAGACGGCTACGCCAGCAATTGCGGCGAAAAAGGCGCATCTCTTTCCGGTGGCCAGCGCCAGCGGATAGCCATAGCCCGTGCCTTATGTAAGGGCGCGCCTATAATGGTATTTGACGAAGCTACCTCAGCCCTGGACACAGAATCAGAACAACGCATTATGGAAAGTATAGAAACCTTTAGGAAAAACCACACTATATTGCTAACCACCCACAACCTGCACAATGTAGTTACTGCGGATAAAATTGTGGTAATGGAAGGCGGAAGAATCGCCGAAGTAGGTACCCATGAAGAGCTTCTGGCTAAAAACGGAGTATACGCCAGTTTGGTGTCATAATTTCAGAGGCAGCACCAACGCATGGCCAAAATATGTTACAATAGCAAAAATCACCCAGAGAGGATGAAGCGCAATGATGAACACCCAGCAACTAATGGACTCCGCCCTAGCCCTGGCAGGCTTAAAGGAAATGCCCCAAGACAGTGGCATCTCTCACCCAGGAGAAAACATCAAGAAAGTACTAATGGGCGTAGACATGGACACCCCAGAACTACTGCTGGCTCGTGAGCTAGGCTATGACTGCGTGGTAACCCATCACCCCAGAAACACCAACATCGACATGCTAAAAGTAATGGATGCCCACATCCTAAAGTTAGAAGCATTGGGCCTCCCCAGAAACAGAGCCCAAAAGCTACTGGCAGAGCGCAAAGACGAACTTAGCTATGGCCAGCATGTGTCCAACTCCCGCAGAAGCGAAAGCGCCGCAAAACTTCTCAACATGCCCTTTATGAGTATCCACACCCCAGCCGACGTTATAAGCGAAGCCCGTGTGCAAAGCTTCTTAGACGAAAAATTCGCCGATAAACCCGACACAAAACTAGACGACATTGTAAAAGCTATAGAAGAAATTGACGAGTACAAAAACTCAGCCAGAAAGCCAGTAATAAGAGTGGGCGGAAAAGACAGCTATGCCGGAAAAATCTATGTATTAATGTCAGGACTAACCGGCCCCGGCCCAGAAATAACAAAAGCCTACTTTGAAGCGGGTGTAGGCACATTAATACTAATGCACATCCCAGAAAAGGATGTAAAAGCAGTAAAAGAGCAAAAGACAGGCAATGTAATAGTAGCAGGGCATATGTCCAGCGACTCTGTAGGCCTTAACGCCATAGCAAAAAAATGGGCAGAGTCAGGCATAGAAGTTACCATGATGTCCGGAATCGTTTCCTAAATATTAACTCAGAAGAATAAAAATAACACCTGTGAGATTAACCTATCTCTACAGGTGTTATTTTTTTGTCTTTGTTTTGGTTGTTGATCCATCACCCGCCGCTGTTGTTATGTATCAACCCCAAGCTAACCATGATAGCCTTATCTGCCTTTTTCATAAGCGCTTCATCTAACCAACAAATCTTTTCCCGTAAACGCTTCTTGTCAATAGTCCTTATCTGCTCTAAGAGAATCACCGAATCCTTAACCAATGTAGAGCTTACCGAATCAATCTCTATATGAGTAGGAAGCTTAGCCTTATTAATCTGGGACGTAATAGCAGCACATATAACTGTAGGGCTGTACTTATTGCCTATATCATTTTGTATAATAAGCACTGGGCGTACGCCCCCTTGCTCAGACCCTATAACAGGGCTTAAATCCGCATAAAAGATATCGCCTCGCCTGACTTGTTGCATTTTTTCACCTCAAATTTCCATAAAGTTTCTGGTGGCTAAATTGTTTCCCTTATTATGCGGTTCTATACATCTATGTATTAAAAGAACTTACATATACGCGAGGCACACGCTTACCAATTCCACATACTACTTCATAGCTGATAGTGCCCACAATATCAGCCAAGTCATCAGCACAAACCTGCTCATCCTTGTTACCAAGAAGCACTGCAATATTTCCTGCGGTAATCCCAGGAACATCCGTTACATCAATCATGCACTGATCCATACAAATAGCCCCGGCAATAGGAGCAAGCTGTCCATTAATAAGTACGCGGCCTCCACGAGAAAGGCGACGTGGATACCCGTCTGCATAACCAATAGGAATTACAGCTATAATGCTTTCCCTTTCGGTTTTGTAAATATGCCCGTAAGACACCCCAACTCCGGCAGAAAGGCGCTTGACGCTGCTTACCTGAGCCATAAGGCGCATAACTGGCTTTAGCCCAAGAGGCGCACATACCCCTGCCATCTCAGAAGAAGGGGGCAACCCATACAGTAAAATCCCAACCCGTGCAACATCTTTAAGTATACTACCCCCACAAAGAGGTGCACTATATCCAGGGATACGGGAATCCTCCTTGCGCAAAGTCTGAGCTACAGCGCCAGAATTAGCTAGATGCCGCTGCATTATATTCAGGCCACGCTGTCCCAGTTCCTCTAAAACCCAGTTAAACCGAGCCTCCTGCTCAAAAATAAAACCATGATCGAGTTGGTCACTGGTAGCACAATGGGAATAAATTCCTTGTACAAAAAGATTAGGATCTTCTGCAATGGCGCAAATCGCATCAATGCTATCTTTATTAGGCAAGAAACCCAATCGGCTCATACCTGTATCAATCTTAATATGTATTACTGCCCGCGTATTATGGCGGGCGGCTATTTTACTAAGGGTTTTTGCGCCCTCTAAGGAAAATATAGTTTGAGTCAAATTATTTCGGACAACAGAGGCAACTAAAGGCTCAGGGGTAAAACCCATTACCAAAATAGACCCGCTGATACCGGCCTCTCGAAGCTGAAGTCCTTCTTCGCAAATAGCGACACCTAGAGAATCTGCCCCGTTTCTAAGCATGGTAGCAGCAACTCTAACTGCCCCATGACCATATCCATCGGCTTTTACAATCCCCATTAAGGCTGTACCTGAAGGCAAACACCCTCGTATCACTTTAACATTATGAGCAAGATTATCCAAGTTAATCTCAGCCCAAGCTCTTTGGTATTCCATGTTGTACTCCCCTATGTACATCATATGGTTTTACATAGTAAACAATCCATCATCCAAGACCATATTATACTCGAAAACATGGTAAGTTACCACAATTCTTTCAGCGCCATCGGCATCAAAGATTATTAATTTTACAGGAAGCATGGTTTCATTGTCTACCCACAAACGAGCAATGGATAAATATGGATGGTTCCCTGGTATGTTAGCCTCCAAGACTGTCCTTGTCCCTTCATCCATATCAGCAACACTTACACTAACTTCTTCGCTCTGCTTATAGTTTCGTATGAAACTGGTTAGAAAAATCTCGCTGCGCTCAGGGGTCTCCTGCACAGCAAGGCTGACCCGGCCATTAACACGATTATTAAATTGTAAAATCTGTTGTCCATCACTAGTGGTTACACTCCCTGCAACAGCTGCAGGCCCTGTAACCTCAATGCGATACTCGCCGGTAATACGGGCATGCTGCACAGTCTCATAAGTGTTAACCCCTCGATTAGACCGATACTCTACAGTAGCTATGGCTCTATAAGACTGCATTTCAAACAGCATCCGCTGAATCCGTTCAAAAGCAGTAATTTCAGCGGCATCAGCCGGCCCACGAAGCCCATCACTTCCACAAGCCACCAATAATAGCAACAAAATTAGTCCCACTGCCAAAGCCCATAATCTCTTTCTCATATTTACCTCCAATAGTCATTTCTATATTTATACGGGAAAGGAGACGTGTTTAGACTTGCAATGTTATAATTGCGCTATTATGAAAATGAAGGGAGCACAAAAACGAAACTAATATCATCTTCTCCTACGGTGACGCAGTAAGCCTAACCCAAGGACTAGAACACGTGTCAGCAATGGTAGACAGTTACCACCAATATGTAAACAATCTAAGCTACGATGATCTATACAACTACCCAACCCATTTAAAGCATCTCCACACAGCCTATCCCATAGGAAGAAAAGTCCCATCCATAACAGATGACATGACTGTCTACGAAGACTTCGTAAAAATGGTAAAGGCCCTAAACTATAACGGAATGATAAGCGTAGAAGGCTCTCTAAACTCTACCTCACCAGAAGATATAACAGCGGAGATTAAAGCTAGTCTTAAAACCCTAAAATCCCTATTTGAATAAATATCTCTGAATTAGTGTTAAATGGTAATTGATAAGAGCTACTGCAAACTGTGACAGGTTTTGCAGTAGCTCTTTTTGGTTCTTTTACTCTGGCGCGCCTGCCCCTTCAGTATAATAATAGTACAACTCAGCAAGTTCCCCTGATGCTTGCATTGCGGCAATTACTTCGTTAATAGTATCTAGCAAGTCATACTCGCCAAAACGCACCGCAATGCCATAGTTCTCATCACCAAAAGCATAATTATCTCGTATGATTCTCAAGTCATTTGGGTTAGCATTCACAAATCTTTGGGCCACCGCCGAGTCGATAACTACAGCGTCAACTCTGCCGCCAAGGAGTGCAGCAAATGCCTCTGATGCGCGGATAAATGGTAACACATCAGCATCGGTTTCATCCATGGCAAAGAAGTACCCAGTGGTGCCGCCCTGTACTGCAACATATCTGCCGTCCAAATCCGCCGCAGTAGTAATAGACTCATTATCCATAGCTACAACCATGTACTGTACTGCCGCAAAATATGGTATAGAAAAATTAACAGACTCCATCCTATCGGGTCTAATTGTCATCGCGGCGGCAATAAAGTCAATGCTTCCGCCCTGCAAGTCCATAATAAGCCCTTCGAAGGCTGCGTCATGGATAATCAGGTCCGCACCCAGAGCCTCAGCAATACGCACAGCTATTGCTACATCTAGGCCAGAGTATTGACCATGGCGGCCTTCGCCACCGTCGGCGATAAATTCAAATGGAGGGAAGTCAGCGGATGTTCCCATCACTATTATTGGCCTTTCTTCGTCCTCTCCACTAGAGCATCCAACAACAACACCAAAAGCTAGCATTAACAGTAATACAAATAATAATTTACGCATTTAAAAATCTCCTTTTAAAGTTATTTTTTTAGTAGACTTCTTTCGAAATCACGTTTTATGATTTCGAAAGTAGGTTTCATTATGAGTCTTTTGCTTCTTCTGAAATCACGCCTTTTGATTTCAGAAGAACGCTAGTATAAAATCTTCTGTAAAAACGATTGAGTTCTTTCATGCTGGGGGTTATCAAAAATATCTTGAGGCAATCCTTCTTCTACAATTGCCCCGGCATCCATAAAAAGCACCCGTGAGGCCACTTCTTTTGCAAATCCCATTTCATGAGTTACTACAATCATGGTCATGCCTTCCTTTGCCAAATCCTTCATAACCCCAAGCACTTCTCCTACCATTTCCGGGTCCAAGGCTGAGGTTGGCTCGTCAAAGAGCATCACCTCCGGCTCCATTGCCAAGGCCCGTGCTATGGCCACACGCTGTTTTTGTCCGCCAGATAATTTTCCCGGATACTCATTGGTTTTATCCAGCAAGCCTACTTTCTCAAGTAAAGACAATGCAAGTTTTTTAGCAGTGTCAGCAGTGACATTTTTTATTTTCATAGGTGCAAGGGTTATGTTCTCAAGCACAGTCATATGGGGAAATAGGTGAAACTGTTGAAAGACCATGCCCATTTTCTGGCGGACTTTATTTATATCGGTTTCGGGGTCATTAATCTTTTGTCCGTATATGAATATTTCGCCCCTCCAAGGGGTATCCAACATGTTTAATGAGCGCAAGAAAGTACTTTTACCTGAGCCAGATGGGCCAATTACTACTACTTTTTCACCTTGCTTTATCTCCTGGTTGATACCGCGAAGCACATGCAGTTCCCCAAAGCGAACATGTAAATCTTTTACGCTAATCATCTTCTCACCCATCCAATCGCTTACGGCTCTTAACTTGGGGCGTATCCGCTTTCCTAAGCCGCTTTTCCAAAAGCCCCAGCAGCATTGTCAAAATAGATATTACAATAAGGTACATTGCCGCGGATACAAACAAGGGGGTAGGCTCCATGGTGCGGCTCATAATCAGGTTTGCCACCCGTGTCACGTCCCTGATGGCTACAAAGCCCACAATGGCTGTTTCTTTAATAAGTACAATAAACTCGTTGACAAAGGTGGGTAAAATATTCTTTATAGCCTGTGGCAACACGATATAAAACATTGTCTGCCACTTACTAAGCCCAAGAGAAAGCCCAGCCTCTGTTTGTCCTTTGTCAATAGACATAAGTCCTGCCCGGATAATCTCAGCCACATAAGCACCGCTATTGATACCCAGTGCCACAATGCCGATGCGAAGAGGCGCGCCCCTAGTTGTGGCAAAAACAGTTGCACTTACAATTAACAGCTGTGTAACTGCCGGAGTACCTCGGATTACCCCCAGATAAACGAAAGCCACAGCTCTAAGCAATTTAAAACGTGAAAGCTTAAATGCCACAATGATACTGCCAATAACAATACCCAGTATCATTGCCCCGATGGATATCTGGATAGTAATCCACATACCACCCAAGAGATCCCAAGCCCGGCCACCTCCTAAAGTGCGCTCAAGGTTTATTACTAAATCTAAATCCCCGAAGCGACCCCAGGATTCTGAAAAAGAGAAAATCATATTAAAAAATCCCCCATCAATACTAATCGCCTATATAAAAAAACAGCGTGCATAATTATGCAGTTAATTTGCATAATTATGCACGCTGTAATTGATATTGTCAAGATTATTAATTTATAATCTCATTAGTAAGAGCATTTATAAGAAGGGGATCCCCTTCATCTCCAGCAATAAATACCCGGTAAAAAGGCTCTAATCGATAAGGACGCTCAGGGTCAGGGCTGCCCTCATCCTGAAAATAAACTAAATCCATATGAATAACTACCATAGGCGATATAAGCGCATGCTGCCAGACTCTTTGCACAAAAGTAAGCAAGACCTCATCAGGTGCAGCAATAGGATGTCGCTCCCGATCCATATCCAAAATCTGCCCAAACTGCATATCAACCTGCACAATACCCCTATCAGTAACAATAAGCTCAACAAAATTGCTGTGAATCACATATCCCCGATAAACCTGGCGGTAAGAAAACCGAATCAATCCCTGATCTACAAATACATCTACATCATCCAGCCGAAAGTCAGAAAAATGCTGACCCACAAACGCGTCAGTCAAAGACTGAGCTTCAGTCCTACTCACATTAGTAAGCCACTCACCAGGCCCGCCATGCCCAGAAGTGTTGTAGTAAGAAATGAACCCATGAGCGATACTAAGCTCCCCCTGTCCATGAGTAAAAACATATCCACGGGCATTAGAACTCCGCCCCACAGTAGCATTTCCAAAAAATATCTCTATAAGCTCATTTTCATCATAATAAAATCCAGAAACATTAATAAGCCGCATAGGAGGAAAGCGCCTGAGTATCCGTGCATCCATAGTAATATTGTTTTGGGCCATAATCTCAACAATAGCCTGCTGGCGCGCATTAGAAACTGTATAGCGACGGCGTTCCATCAATAAAAACCCACCAAGAAAAACATTCACAATCACAAAAAACAGCAAGATATAAGTTTTAGCACGCTCCCATTCCATATCTATTCATCCTCCAGAGGCACTGCATATAAGTTTAAGCGCAAATAATCATCAGGACTGGTAAGTAAGCCCGGTCTTAGTGTATATCCCAGCCGCAGGTCCACAATCTCTTCTTCATCCAAAAGCCCTTCAAAATCCAAATCCCATTCATTTATCCAGCGATGCCCAGATTCATTTATATGGAAATTATGAGCCAGTCTGCGATACAGCACCACACGCCCTTGCTCTACAACTACTTCAATAGGCGCCGTTAAAATATCATCATGAGAAGAAACCCTCCACCCATCAGGCATCAGAATGGGGAAATTATCCACAATATACCCAAACCAAAATACATATCCAATCCCGCGACATTCAAAATCCATTAAAAAGAACTCGTTGACTACATGATTATCCTCATCAATAAAAGCAATAGCAGCAGAAAAATCATCCATTAAGCTGGTAGTTGCGTTCTGTCTGCGGGGCCTGAAGCTAGCATACTCCAACACATCCGTATCAAAATATCTAACCGTTGTATGGACATTGCTATATGTCCATACTCCATCCGCAGCAACTCGCCCATTGATAGTAGCCGGATTGTCAAAAAATTGTGCAACTTGATTGCCAACAAAATCCAAGCTTATGCCAACTTGCGTACGATAGGGATTAGTCATTACAACAGTGGTAGACGCAAACCTATTTAGATCTCCGGCCCTAGGCACAAAAGTACTTGCATCCAAGCCTTCATATCCCTCCAAGGCGGCAGAGACAAAATATAAAGAACCAGTTGAAACAGGATGAATAGGAAAAATCTCAAGTCCGTTATGATCTATAGTAAACTCCCATGTCTGATCTCCAGATACAAAAAATACTCGCAAATCATCATAATTCTCATAAGGCAGCCATATTACCACTTTTGTAAAGTCTACAATACCGCGGCTAGTAAGGAATCCCCCCGTACGCTGATTAAATCCTAAAGGAAACACATGACTAGGCATTAAAAACGCATACTCAGAAAGAAGCATCGGCCGAGAAAGTAACCGATTAAAATCCGTTTCTGATGATCCGATAAAATTACCCCTGTCAAACATCGCAGTAAGAACCGTATCGAAATAAGCACGCTGCTGGGTATCCATTAACCCGCTGGCACTAATCCCAAATCGGCCAGACCCGTCCCCATACACTAAACGCATTGGCCGCACAAATTCCCGGTACCCTGCTGCCACAGATGGGTTCCAGCGATCCGCAAGGTATAAAAAAAAGTTACGGTTTGAAAGGTTCACAAACCATAACTGCCCAGTCTGATATATAGCAAGGGCCACAAAAATCAAAATCAGTAATGATTTCAGCCGCCGATACATAGTTTTTGTTCCACGCAAGGCTTCACTTACACGATGAAAGCCACGCGCAAATGAATTCTTAATCCTTTTCACTGTCCACCGCCGCTTCAAAGTATCTGTTAAACCTTAGTACCATAGTAGTGCCTTCACCTGGTGTACTAGAGGCGTAAATGTTGCCACCATGCTCTTCAATAATCTCTTTGGCAATGGCAAGGCCAAGTCCGGTACCGCCCATAGCCCGGCTACGCCCTTTGTCTACCCGGTAAAAACGCTCGAATATCCGGCTAATACTATCCTCTGGAATACCTACGCCTTCATCTTTTATATAAACCCGGTGGTCTGTATCCGTAGTCTCTACAGATACAGAAATCGTTGTATCCTCCGGGCTATACTTAATCGCGTTAGACAAAATATTAGAAATAACCTGGTTAACCCGCGGAGAGTTGCCCAAAATAAAGCACGCATCCACAGGTGTTTCAAATTGAATTGTCTGGTTTTTTTGCTCCGCAAGAATTTGGCTTTGACGAATGGTTACACGCAAAAGCCCAACCAAGTCCAGAACATCCTGATCAAGTTTACTTCTAGCACTGTCTAAACGGCTAAGCTCAAGTAAATCCGAAACCAGCAAGGACATACGCTGGGCTTCATCATCTACAATCGTCAAAAAGCGTGTTGCTGTTTGCGGATCCTCTAAAGCACCTTCTAAAAGCGTCTCGGTATAAGTACGAATGGAAGTAAGCGGCGTGCGAAGCTCATGAGAAACATTGGCCACGAACTCCTTTCGCATTGTGTCAAGCTGAGAAAGCTCTTTGGCCATATGATTAAAATTATATGCCAGCTGTCCTATTTCATCTTTGCCATGAACAGGTATCTCTTGAGATAGCTCCCCTTCTGCCATGGCCTTGGCTCGGTCAATCATTGTTACAATAGGGTTGGTAATCGTATTGGCCAGAAAAAACCACAAAATAGCCGTAATAACAACAGCTATCAGTACCATGATCACCAAATGAAACATCAGTCTAGACATACTCTCATTTAACGCGTCCGCACTTACCCGGGTATACACAATAAACGTTGTAGCCCCTACACTAACCGGCCTGGCATATGCAATCCATGTCTGTGTGACACGGTTGGTGTCTATGGCTCGGCTTCTTGTAGTAAAACCTTCTTCCATCCCTATGGCCAAAAGCACAGCTTCATCATTAATCCGCTGTGCACCAAGAAGTGCCACAAATGGCTGAGGAGCCATAGGAATTCCTATGTCGCTTAAGATCATGCTTTCAATGTTATACGCAGCGAGGATGCCCCATTCAGGGGCTTGCCAAAATTGCGTAGGGTCATATTGGTGTACTATTTCGTCCGCTACTATATCTGCATGTGAGCTTAGTCTGCTTCTAACACGGTTTATTTCTTCGTTACGTACACTGTAAATCATATATGTGCCGCTTAAAATCATAACAACTAATACAACAGAGACATATATAATCATTAGTTTTAGCTTAATACTATTCATTAGGGGTCCCGTCACCAAACTCCTGTGTAAAATAATAGCCCACCTTACGTTTTGTAAGGATATAAGTAGGCTCTGTATCATCCGGTTCAAGCTTGGCTCTAAGGCGCCTTACGGTTACATCAACGGTACGCATATCGCCAAAATGCTCATACTGCCATACTTTTTCAAATAGTTGCTCGCGAGAAAATACCTGATTGTTACGCTGCGCTAGGAATTTTACCAGCTCAAACTCACGGCGGGTAAGCTCTACAACTACACCTCCACGTTTTACCTCATGCATATCAAGATCAATTACAACTTCTCCAAAGACTAGCTTGTTATTGGTTTGCTGCTCTCCGGAAAGACCGCCGCTACTACGACGTAAGTTGGCCATAACTCTGGCAAGAAGCTCTCTTACACTAAAAGGTTTGGTGATGTAATCGTCAGCACCTAGCTCAAAACTAAGAACCTTATCTGTTTCCTCGGCTCGGGCGGTTAGCATGATTACTGGCACTTGAGATTGCAGTCTTAGTTGCCTACATACTTCATATCCGTCCATTTTTGGCATCATTATATCCAGCATTACCAGATCTGGATTTTCTTCTGTTGCCATTTTTAGTCCTGTTTCACCATCATATGCTTCAATGGTTTCATAACCTGCTTTACGTAGGTTATATGTTAGTATTTCCACGATATTAGTTTCGTCATCCACAACTAAAATTTTTTCAGGCATTTAAAACCCTCCCCTTTTCCTTGGTAAATATATTATCGTACTTGTACAACTGTTTCGGAAGTCCCTACCTCTATAACTCGTGTTACTGGTGCCCTTAGCTCTCTGCGTGAGACGATTTCCGGGTCTCCCACCTGTTGGCCGTTTATTCGCATTATGCGTTTTGTAACTTCTTGTTGGCCGTAACTGCCTTCCGTGATTATATTGGAAGCAGATACATGCATATTCGAGTTTTCTCTTGTTTCTATTTCCATAGGTATATCTTCAAGCATTCTTATTTCTTCTATAGTTCGTACAGTAAGCCGTGGCCTGGTGGTTTCTATTAATATTGTTGAGCCGGTTCGTATGATGTCATCTACTGTAATATTATTAAGGCGGCCTAGACTTTCGAGGGTGGTACCAAATTCGATTGCTAAACTGCCCTGGGTATCGCCTGGTCTTATTGTATGTTCTATTACATCGCTGACGGGTCGCTCAAGCAGTTGAATTACGTCGCTTGGATTATCCAACTCATCTTGGTCAACAAGTGCAGGCCTTATTTGCCATCCTTCTTCAAAGCTAGAATCTATCGTAGTTTCATCGTCAACATACGGGCGCTTAAGCTCAGCGGCAACATGGTCAGCATCAGATTCGTTGCGAAGCACTGCGATACGCTCACCGTCGATATAGATAGCCGCTCCTACAATACGATAAGTAAATTGCTGGCTTAGCCGTACAATCATTTCGGGAGCCGCAACTATCTCACCCCTGCGGGCTCGGGCAGTGTCAATAACTGTTTCTTCATTGACTTGAATCTGTGCACCTAGTGACTCAGATAAATGCCTAACCGCATCTTCATGGACAGTGTGAGTTTCCACTTCCCGGTTTATGGGCATATACCCAACAAATCTATCATCTACATACACAGCCCAGGCATTATGCCTAAGCATACTCATAAGTGCTAGTACAATAAATGCAACCGCAATGAGTCCTAGCGCCCAAAATCTAAGCACTCTTTTTGCACCAGGAGGGATTAAGGGTTCTTTTGCCTGAGGCGGATTATATAACCTGTCTCCTTGGCCTAGACGGGGCTTTTGCGACCCTGCCTGCTTCCGTGTTGGCTTTTTCTTTTCAGGTTTTGGCTGACGTGGCCGTTTTTGACCGTAGGCTTTTTGAGCGGATTTGTAAAAGCCTGTTGATTGTTTTTGAGGTTCATCTTTTTCTGATTTGTGGTGCTTTGTTTGTTCGCTTCGTCCGTCTGGCGGAGCATAATCGTAATGAGAATGGCGGTCATCTGTTTCAGGCTCATGCAAACGGCGTTGTTTTTTTCCCTGTTGCTTTGGTGGCAAATCAAGGACAATGGGTTTTGGAAGTTGCCTGAGACCTTCAGAGTCAGGATTATGTGGTCTGGGCATATCGGCACCTCCTTTTAAATGAGGGCTTTGCCCTCAAGCTCCCGCCGCTTCGCGAGGCTAAGCCCCACTCCGCTTCCTCGCTTCGCTGCGGGGTCGTGCTTTGCACGGCTTGCGTTGGTTTAGTTTATCGTTTCAGTCAGGAATGTCCTTCCCGTTATATTTTCAATTTTCACTTGCGTTTTTTTAGCAGTTTCTTTATCTAAAAAATATCCGAAAACCGATGGCCCAGAGCCGCTCATTGCAGCATTCATGGCACCTTGAGTTATCATTTCGTTAATAAGCTTTTGAATTATTGGATGTAATTTTATGGTTACATCAGCAAGGTCATTATTGAAATTTTTTGCTATGTCTCTCAGGTTTCCTTTGGCCAATGCAGTTATCATATCATCTATGTTATTGCTTACTCCAGGTTTGCACTTATTAAAGATTGCTGCTGTGGATACATAAATATCAGGGCAAGCCAGAAGTACCCAGCAGTGAGGATGGACGGGTAGGGGGGTTAGTTTTTCTCCTATCCCTTCCGCCAATGCAGTGCCCCCTAGTAAACAAAAAGGCACATCCGCCCCGAAGCGCTGCCCTATTTCCATTAGGGTATGTAGGGGGATGTTAAGGTCAAATAACTGATTTATTCCCACCAGGGTCGCGGCACAATCGCTGCTTCCTCCAGCTAAGCCTGCCGCCTGAGGTATTCGCTTTTCTAATTGTATGCAAATCGGTTGAACGATATTGTACTCTTTTATCAAGAATTTCGCGGCTTTGGTTACAAGATTACGATCATCTGTGGGGAGAGCTGGATCACTGCATATTAACTGAAACCCATTATTGTTCTTAGATATAGATATAGTCACTGTGTCATGTAACGCCAGCATCTGCATTACAGATCGCAGGTCGTGATAACCGTCAGATCTTTTTCTTAGAACATCCAAAATAAGGTTAATTTTGGAAAAAGCCCTCATCTGCACAAAACCCCCGGCGCTTGGCCGGGGGTCTTTTGGGTATGCGCATACATGCGCCATAAAATTAACGCTTGGAGAACTGAGGCGCACGTCTTGCACCTTTGAGTCCATACTTTTTACGCTCTTTCATCCGTGGGTCACGTGTCAGAAAGCCTGCACGCTTTAGGGGCTGTCTGAAGTCACCGTCGGCTTCAAGCAAAGCCCTAGATATGCCGTGGCGGATTGCGCCGGCTTGGCCTGTGTAGCCACCACCAAATACATTGACTTTTACATCAAACTTGGCTGTGGTACCTGTCAGCTCAAGAGGTTGGCGTACAATCAGCTTCAGGGTTTCTAAGCCAAAATAATCATCTATACCGCGCTTATTGATAATAATGTCGCCCTTACCTGGCAATAGGTACACCCTGGCGACGGCGCTTTTTCTTCTGCCTGTACCATAATATGAAACTGCTGCCATAAAAATCTCCTTTATAAACCTTTTACAGATTTGTTATAGTCAGTACTTCAGGCTTTTGAGCCTCGTGTTTATGAGTCGGGCCAGCGTATACGTGAAGTTTTTTGAACATCTGCCGACCTAGGTTGTTCTTAGGCAACATGCCTTTAATTGCATGTGTAAGGACGTACTCTGGTTTGCGCTTTAGCACTTCTTTGAGTACGGTTTCTTTGCGATGTCCAATCCAACCTGAGTGGCGGACATATAACTTTTGGTCTAGCTTTTTGCCTGTTACGCGAACTTTGTCAGCGTTTACTATAATTACATAGTCCCCACAGTCTACGTTTGGACTGAATTCAGGCTTATGCTTTCCGCGTAAAATAGCGGCTATTTGGGAACTCAAACGGCCCAGGAGCATACCTTCGGCATCTACAACATGCCACTTGCGCTGGACTTCCTGGGGCTTAGTGATATGGGTGGTGCGCATGAATACCTCCACTTTTTAAACAGTTGTTTGTTATTGTGTTTCTTATTTAGAAGCATTTCGTGATTCCGGGGCGGAAATCAATCTCATCTTAAAAGATGTCTCGACAAAAGTCAAGAAAAAATTGGACGTATGCAGTTTTGATGATACCGACAAAGGTTTTTTTGTTTTGATGATTTGTTAAAAAGCGATATAATCCAAGATGAAAAATCAATAGATAGGAATATGCCCGTGAGAAGAATAAAAATAAGAAATCCTTTTACCGCCATATGGATGTACTTTGCTCGTATGCGAAGCTTTGCCACACACAACCCTGTGGCTACTAATTACGCTATCGATGGGCTTTTGGTAATAGGGGCGCTTAATCTTGCAGGAAGTAATAATAATATATTTGCCCAGCGCCTTGGGGCAGGGGATTTTCATCTGGCTATGATGCAGTTTTTGCCTCAGAGTATTAATCTTTTGATTATTATCCCGGCGGGGTTATTTGCCGACAGCTTGCGAAATAAGGCGCGTATGGTTTCAGGAGCTTTGGTTGCCGCTTCGTTTTTCTTTATGGTAGTTGCTGGTATCAGTTTTATTACAGATCAGCCTCTTTACTTTTTTCTTATTTTTCTGGCTTTGGCCAATGCGTCCAGTATGGTGTACAACATCGGCTGGCAAGGTTTCTTCCCGGAAGTCGTGGAAGCTGAGAAGCGTAATGCCGTTCTTACTATACGCTCAAGGGTTAGTATACTTGTATCCTTAATTGCCCCACTTATAAGCGGTGGGATACTGGCTTCCATTCCCAGTGAAGAAGGAAAAATAATCGCTCATCAGGTATTTTATGCCATTGTCGCCATAATGCTGTTGGGCAATGCATTTCATCTCAAGAAAATTAAAGCCACAAAACCGGCTCCTCCTACTAATCTAAAACTTAGAGAAATAAAAAAAGCAAGCTCTCGCCTGCTTAGGAATAAACCATTTGTCATTTTTACTCTTGTAGCTCTATTTTTTCACATGACATGGCAGATGGACTGGACGCTGTACTTTATTGGTCAGGCCAATTATCTTCATATGAATGAGTTTCAGCTAAGTCTTACGGCAGTGGGTTCTACGGCGGCTCATTTTCTTACATTAAAATTCTGGAGTAAGCGCAATCAGCGTCATGGTGTGGAAAAGCCTGTAACCTTTAGCATATTAGGCTTTGCCCTTTGTCCTGTGGCAATACTAGTATCAACAAGCCTGCCTATAGCTTTTGGGCCTACTGTATTTTTGATGATTCATACCTTTGCTATGATGTTTACAGTCACTGTCGGGCTTAATTTTTTCCAGTGTCTTATTCCAGTGCTTGATGAGGAATATCGAAGTTTTTCTGTCTCGGTGTACACTTGCCTTATGACCCTAAGCAATGCAGTGATGCCTCTTGCCGGGGTAGCTTTATATCGCAGTTTAGGAGGCAATATCACAGGTCTAAGAATAACATTTGCCATTGTTTTTGTGCTTAGGATTATAGCCGCAGGTATTTGGTGGCTGAGAATAAAAAAGGCCCCGAAGGGAGCCGTAGAGTAGGACTTATTTTACAATTGTGTAAAATTTTTATTAGGTACTTGTATAATTCCTCTTAAAATGGTAAATATTATACCTGTGACCTTAAACTTAGGTTTAAGGAACAACTAAATATCCCCCCTCAAGCCCGGCCCCACCCCCCCTGTGGTCGGGCTATTCCTTTTAAGGGGATATTAAGGGGATAATGGAAAACATGGTTACAAGTATTAGAAAGACTATAATAATTGCTTTAAAATATGGGTCATGTGTATAGTGCCTGGTAGTTTCGGGGAAATCGTGTGGGGGGGACTGCTCGCCAAAGGTATTATAGGTGTTTGTATCAGTTATAGGTGTTGGAGCATCGTCGCAACGTTTGCTGTGTTTTTTAAGCATCCTAAACAAAATTATAATTACAGGCATAAGCAAAATGGTTATGCTGCCCATGACTAGAATCGCTTGGGCTTCAGCGCTTAGCCCAGTGGATGGACTTGCAACCTCTGTCGGTTCTATTAAAAATACAAGCCTCCCCAAAATCCCTTGAGATGCATTGATTATGAAGTGAGGTAATATCCCTGCCCATATACTCTTGGTATAATGTACCATGTACGCAAAGATTGCCCCTAACGCAAAGGCATAAGCAAACTGCTGCAAGTTAAGATGAATAATCCCAAAGAAGAGGCCGTTTAATAAAGCGGCCTTTCTTATTGGAAATACCCCATGCTTTGTCTGGATATACCCCCGGAAAACCAGCTCTTCGCATACAGCAGGTGTAACAGCAGAGGCAAGTAGAATAAGCCACAAAGGCTGTTCCATAAAAGTATAAATCATCTCGGATACAAGATTAGGGAAGAAAAGTGAGGATATACCAGATATAGTCATCATTGCCGGCTGAAGCAAGAAGCCAAGTACCACAATAATCAGGATGCTAATGCCGCTAAGCTTCTGCCTTGGAAGATGTGCCAGGAGAGACTCTTTTTTTATGCGGCTCCACACCACTAATGGAAGAATTAATCCACCAAGCTGCATAGCTATAATAAACCAAGGAGACTGCAAAATAAGATTCATATCCCAAATCCCTAGTTCCCCAAGTATCGCTACTGGCGTAACAGAAACAAACTGAAAGCCTACAAACCATACAAGGATAACTAGCATAAATTTACTGCCTTCTGTGTGCTTACCCATTACCAAACTACCTCAGGAATGACATCTCCAAAGAACAAAATCTCCAGAGCCTTTGCGATTTCATAATAATGATATGAATTTGAAATCACACCAAGATATAAATCATCCACAAAAACCCCAACAGATGCAATCATGGGTGAAGAGCTTAAGTCTATGCCCACAACATCATATACCGTGGTGCCATCTTCTAGTGTTATTGGTACATGCAATAGGTGATTAGATACATGGTTAAACAGATTAATATCAAATGTCTCAATCTCAGCTAGTAAGCCATGTATGGGTTTTATTAAATCCCCTCCCACGTTGGCGATCATATCTTCTTTGGTAGCAACAACCCCATGTAAATCCCCAACATGAACCATGGCAAAGAATCTAGTAACAATGGCCTGATCCATCTGAGGATCTCCCGTAAACATATATGAGCTAATTGATACCCGGTAGCGGTCAGGATCGCCTATAATCGGGTCTAGTGCTTCACTTAGGGCATTAAGCTGAATAGATGTTGCGGGTGCTTGCCACGCAATATATAGATATTCTTGTTTTGGCGGATTGATAAACCAGGTATTAATAAGGCTTCCAGCAATGAAAATGATAATAATGGCTACAAATATGTGTAGCTTATAGTATTCCCAGATATATTGGCGCTTTTCTGTAAAGTTCATTTTCTTGAGCTTTGCGCCCTCTGTTCTAAAGAAATTTCGTATCATGTTAAAACTCCTTTGTAGACCCAAACATAGCCAGCGCACGAGGAATGGCATCTTTGGCATTTTTCCAGGGTTGATCTGCGTTGCGGTGATCGAATTTTAATGTAAACCATTCTACATCTTCTTCCAGTTGCTTCATGTCGGCTAGCTGGGGCTTAGCTATTTCTTCAATGAACCGTTCTCGCTTCCCGCGACTTAGCTTTTCAGTAGCTGTTGCTACAAGACGGGTAAAGTGTGGCAGACAGTAGCTTTTTTGGTCTTTTATAAGCTTTGCCTCTTCCCCGCCCTTATTCCATAGATGTAAAAATGTATCAATATATAGGGCAAAGTTGTGCTCCACCTTTTTACATACGTAACAGGAGTTTATTGACTTATCCAGATAGCTTTGCATTTTGGCAAGTGGACTGGTCGTATCTTTGCCAAATAGGGGTGAGGATGCTTTTGCGTTTATTATTGCGGTGATATCTTTATTCAGCTGCTGTATATGCGTATGCAGCATTAGGGCTAGGCCTAGGCGGTTTTGCTCTTTATACATGGATTCCATATGTGTGTGGCAGAAGCCAATTTTATTGGTTTCCATTCTTATATCGTCTTCCATATAGGCAGGCCCCATAATAAACTGGATTGCGTGTTCTTCTATACGTTTATGCATTACGCAAAACGCGCAATTTTTCGGGTCGCGCAAAGCTTCTAGCACCGGGATGGTGTGGATATATTCCTTCATATCGCGCCTCCTTTGGACTAGTATAGCATATCTAGTTAGTTACGCCTCTCAAAGTGATGATAATCTCTGGGGCTAGTCCAATTACCACCCCAAATCCATCCCCTACCTATAAATGCGGTATACACCGCATCCCCAGGAATAATCATACCCGGACGTATATAACTGCGGTCTAAATACGGCTCTCCGGCGGCAGGCCAAATAACACCGTGGCGGTAATATGGGTTTTGGATGGGGTTGATATCAATAGCCATGCCAAAGCCATGACGAGAGATTACGTTGGTGCCTGCGATATAGCGGAAGTTAAAAGCGTGTGAGTTATTGGCTGCCATGGATTCATAGTCACTGGCGCCAAAATAATCTATAAGACGGATACTGTGGATGGGGAAAGCAGCCTCATATATTTCCTGGAAAATTTCCAAAACCTCAGTCCCGATTTCTGCCGCAACGATAAGATGCCCGATGACACTTTCGCCATTAAAATTGACATGGGTCACCGTAAGATACGTAAGAAAGTCGTAGCCGAATGGAGTATTGTCGTGAAAGGTTACTCCGGTTATCTGGGCAATAATATGGTCCGGCAAGGGTTCCATTGTAAATATGGGGATAAACTCATATTCTTCCAATGCCTCTTCCTCTAAGTATTCTTCTTCAATCACTTCTATCTCGTTCATCTTATCCTCCCTAGCTTCATCAATGTCTTCATCTTCATCATACGCAAAATAAGCCTCTTCTTCGGGAGGCTGTTCTTGGTACATATAATCCTCCTCAATATATCCATTTTCTTCTGTGTTGGGCAAGTTGGCGCCTAGCCATGTGATAACTATTGTAACTGCCGCCATGGCAATAACCACAATGGTGATGATTATGGCTTTATTTGATTTCATGAACACCTCCGCTGAAGTTCTTTGCTAATTATTGCGAAATCATGGCAAAGGGTCAAGAAATTTGCAAAATGGAAATGATTGACAAGACTAGGAAATGTATGGCAATATTTCCTGGAAATTATTGGCCAAATAATTGCCCAGACAATTGCTGTACTACAGGAGGAGAAATAATGCAACAGCAGATGAACATAAGAGGAATAGTAGCAATTTTTTTAGCGGTAGTTATCATGATCGCCGCAGTTACCACTCCAAGGCTTGCATACGCCGCGCAAGAAGAGACAGAGCCGGAAGAATATATTTCAGCGAATATACCATTATCCTGGGAAGATGTATGCATTGAGAGTCTAGAGCTAACCAGCGATCTATACAGCTTCCGCCTAGTGGCAATGAATGAAGATATTGCAGTAGCCCTAATTTCCCAGTGCCCAGAATGTCCAGATAGCGACGCGTTTTTTGCAACCTCATCCAATATGATTGATTGGGAAATCAGAAGCCCATCTTCAGGGTGGTATGTATTTTTCAACGGAAATTATTATTGGTATATGAATGGCCTTCATTCCACATCCGATTGGCAAGATGATTGGCGGTTCTTTCCTACACCTCCAGATGATTATACCGGGGATATTGCGGGATGGATTTATACGATGTCTTATGTATTTGGAGACTTTGAACGGTTTACTGAAATTCCTACTCTAGAGTTGCCCGCCTATGGCATACAGCGGATAGACCGCCTCCCCTTTATGATAGATGGAAGCATAGTATGGATAGGCTTTATAGTGGATGAAAACGGAACAAGGCAGCAGATACGCCTATACGCCCAGGATGAACTACTAAACCCTCTAGAAGATGGCGTGGTATCAGCCATTACAGGGCTAAGCGGTTTTAGCTGGGCGCGGGAGGCTGTTGAATTTATTGTTGCCAGGGACTTAATGGATATGTATATGTGTCCAGATACAGGAGAATACATTAACTTTAATGCCTCAGGCAATGCAACTCGAGGGGATGTACTGGCAGCGGCGGTAAAAGCTCTAGGGCTAACAGCGCCACGCGCACCTGATATGGAATACAGTGCCTTTGCAGATGTAGAGACTTGGGGGCGGGGTTATTATATAGATGTAGCTCGGAGGCTAGGCCTGGTAACAGGGGTTGGCAATAATCAATTTGCCCCAGATAGAGGCATATCCCGCCAGGATATGATGACCATGCTTTACAATATAATGCTTGCTCAAGGGCTTGTGGAGCCTGACTATGAACTATCTGCCCTAGGCCAGTTTAGAGATGTGGTGCAAATTGCCCACTATGCGAGATTGCCCATCTCATCCTTAGCAAGAGCCGGAATTATTGCTGGAGATGGGTCAAATCTTAATCCCAGAAGATATATGACTCGTGTTGAGGCGGCAGCCCTTATTTGGAACCTTTATCAAAATGCACCGAAATAACAATGCGTGGAAGATTTGTTTTTTTGGGTAAAAGCATCATTAAAACACTGTTATCACCAGTGCTATTCTGTCTTTTTTAGTAGTTCCGATAACTTGCTCTATTTTTATGCGACCTACTTTGCGTACAGTAATAATATCATCTGTTGATAGCTGCATGGTCTTCTTTCCGATGGCCCAGTTTACAAATACTTTCTCAGCTTCGATTAGGGATGCAGCTTTGCCTCTGGACAAATGAAGCGCTGTGCTTATCACAGTGTCTAGGCGCATAGATGATACTGTTATGCGCTTTTGGGTGCCTGGAGTCTCTATTCCAGAAACCTCTGTGCTACGTGATGCGGTTACGGAAGTGCGGCCTACCTCACATAGGCTTTCTGTGATGAAATCTGCCACTTCATGAGCCACGTACATTACCGCACCAGAATCTCCTATACGGATATCCCCTATTTTCCCACGGTCTAAACCAAGACCTAGTACCGAACCGAGGAAATCCCGGTGGGTTAGCTGCCGGGAGAAGCGGCCATTGTATGATATGGCCAGTGGGATTATTGGGAAATTATCATCTAAAAGAGGCTCATAAGAGGTAAAACCTATCATTTTCCGCTCGGCATCTTCGTAGCCGCCGTATAGCTGTGCCTCAATTTTCATTTTTGTAAATTGTTGCAAAAAAACCACGCTGCGCTGAGGATTCATAAAATCTGTAAAGGTGGCATGGCTTCTATTTTGAGCTGCCTTGAAACGGTCTAAAGCCTTGGCAAATTGCAGGCGGTCTTCTGTTTCTTTGAATGGATTGTCCATATGCATGGTAACTTTGCTCCTATGGCCCGACATTTATTGTGTGTTTGAATTATGGTATTATACCGCAAAAATAACCACAAAGGAGCGATATACATGCAACAAGACCTGCAAGCTTTACGCCATACAGCGGCACATATTATGGCTCAGGCTGTAAAGCGTCTATTTCCCCATGTAAAAGTTGCCATAGGCCCGGCAATAGAGGATGGTTTTTACTATGATTTCGATACCCCAAATCCTTTCACACCCGGGGATCTGGAAGCAATAGAAAAGGAAATGAAAAAAATCGTAAAGGCAAATCTGCCAATTGAGCAATTTAGCCTAGGCAGGGAAGAGGCCTTTGCTTTTGTTGATGAGCAAGGAGAACCTTATAAACGCGAGCTATTGGAAGGCCTTACAGAGGAAGCTTCTTTTTATAAACAAGGTGAATTTACCGATTTATGTGCCGGTCCGCATATGCCAAAAACCGGGGCTGTTAAGGCCTTTAAACTCCAATCCGTAGCCGGAGCCTACTGGCGCGGGGATGAGAAAAACGCCATGCTATCCCGGATTTATGGTACTGCCTTCTTTACTAAAGAAGAGCTGGCAACCCATCTGGAACGTATAGAGGAAGCTAAAAAACGTGACCACCGTAAACTTGGTAAGGATATGAAGCTATTCACCTTTATGCAAGAAGGGCCTGGTTTCCCATTTTATTTACCAAAAGGTCTTATTCTCAAAAACAGACTTATCGAATATTGGCGCAAGGTACACAAGAAATACGGCTATCAAGAAATTTCTACTCCTATAATGCTTAACGGTGACCTATGGAGGCGTTCTGGCCACTATGAAAACTACCGGGATGATATGTACAATTCTATTATCGACGAAGAGGAATATTTTATTAAGCCCATGAACTGCCCCGGTGGTATGCTTACCTATGGGTTGGAGCTTCATTCGTACAAAGAATTCCCACTGCGAATGGCAGAGCTTGGAATCGTACACAGGAACGAGCTTTCTGGTGCGCTCCATGGCATGGCGCGGGCGCGGTGTTTTACCCAGGATGATGCCCATATTTATATGACGGAAGAGCAGCTAACAGGAGAAATTATCAATATCATCAAGTTATACGAAGATGTATACAATGCCTTTGGCTTGACGGAGTTTAAATTTGAACTTTCTACTCGCCCAGAAAAAAGCATAGGCTCTGCCGAAGCTTGGGAAAAAGCAACAGAAAGCTTGCGCCAGGCTTTGGACGAGCTTGGCAGGCCATACCAGGTAAACGAAGGTGACGGGGCATTCTACGGGCCAAAAATCGACTTCCATATCAAGGATTGTATGGGCAGAAGCTTCCAATGCGGTACAATCCAGTGTGATATGAACCTTCCCGAGCGCTTCGACTTGACTTATATTGGCCCCGACGGAGCAAAACATAGGCCGGTGATGATACACCGCACCTGTTTTGGCAGTATCGAGCGCTTTATCGCGATACTTACAGAGCATTGTGCCGGATGGTATCCATTCTGGCTAACCCCGGTTCAGATTGTGATTATCCCAATATCTGAGCGCCATCATGAGGCAGCAAGGAAAGTATATGAGGAGATTGATGCCGCTGGAATAAGAGTAGAGATGGATGATCGAGGGGAAAAAATGGGCTTTAAGATAAGAGAGGCTCAGCTGCAAAAGATTCCTGTAATGCTGATTATTGGTGATAAAGAAGTGGAAGAAAATAAAGTATCCGTAAGAAGCCACGCTAATGGTGACGAAGGTCAGCAAGATTTGGCTACTCTTCTTGAGAAATGGAAGGCTGAATCGGCTATATGATTCAACTTCCAGAATTATTTTTAACTAATATGAAGGAGCTGCTGGGGGAGGAGTATGAGGCCTTCCTCGGCAGTTATAACGACCCTACTCGGCGAGGATTGCGGTTTAACTTGCTTAAAACATCCTGTGCTACGCTGGTGAGGTGTCAGGGGGATAGTTCTGATGACACTTTCAGAAATCTAATCCCTGTACCATGGTGTGGTGAGGGTTATGAGTATCCTGGGGATATGCGTCCGGCTAAGAGTATTCTTTATAACGCGGGGTTATTTTATATTCAAGAACCCAGCGCCATGTGCCCGGCGGCAATTTTGCGGCCCGAGCCGGGAGATAGGGTATTGGATTTATGCGCCGCCCCAGGTGGAAAATCTGTGCAGCTGGCTGGATATATGCAGGGTAGGGGAGTGCTGGTATCCAACGATGCCAGCCCTTCTCGTGCCAAGGCCTTGGTGAAAAACCTGGAACTGGCCGGGGTTACTAATGCCATCGTGCTAACAGAAATGCCTTACCGCTTAGCCGATAGGTTTGAGGGATATTTTGATTGTATTTTGGTGGATGCGCCTTGCTCCGGCGAGGGGATGTTCCGGCGAGATCCGGACGCGATTAAAGCCTATACCGCCAATAAACCGGAGGCCTGCGCCCAAATTCAGCAGGATATACTTCATCATGCCAGCCGTATGCTAAAACCAGGCGGTCGCATGGTTTATTCCACATGTACTTTTAATACTGTGGAAAACGAAGGCAGCATTAATGATTTTATCTCCTCCTATGAGGGTTATAAACTTAATCTGATAAAGCGTATCTGGCCCCACAAAGACCCCGGTGAGGGGCATTTTATTGCCCATATGACAAAAGCAGGGAAAAGGGATTTTAGTCCAGATATACCAATAAATAAACCTCCAAGGGAATTTGAGGCTTTTTGTGATGAGGCGCTTGAGAGCTTTCCTTTTACAGGAGGCAGATTTTATCTAGGAGATATAGCAAAATCAAATTCTCAGAGGTTATTTTTTTTGCCACAGGCGCTTGAGCTTAGTGGTTTACGGGTGGCTCGAAGTGGGTGGTTACTCGGAGAGATATCTAAAGGCCGATTCATTCCATCCCAAGCCCTTGCTATGGGTATTATAAAAACCCAAGCTCGCCACGCAGTGGATTTATCCGAATCAGATGCTACACGTTATCTAAAAGGAGAATCCCTAGCTACGGAAAAGGATATTCCCGGTAAGCCTTGGATACTAATCTGCTATCAAGGCCACCCCTTAGGCTGGGCAAGGCTGGTACAAGGGCGGTTAAAAAACCATCTGCCTACAGGATGGGTACTTGCATAATTCTACAAACCTCCTCGTATAGTGGAAATACAACTATATTAGGAGTAAAATATGCGAAGAGAAATTTCCACAAATCTAGTAACGGAAGAAAATAAATCCCAAATAAAGCAACTAGTAATAGGTGTAATGATCGGCTATGCGATAACCTGCATCGTGTTTCTGGCCTATGCCATGCTTATTACATACACCCAAATGAGTGAGCGCAACTTACCCATGGTAGTGGCAGTCACAACCTTACTATCAGTAATGATAGCCGGCTTTGACGCAGCTAAGGGAGCTACAAGTAAGGGCTGGATGTGGGGCATGATTGCAGGGTTTATCTATGTAGTGATTATGGGTATTATCATGATGGTAATGTTGCCGGGCTTTTTTGCCGATGGCCGTACCGCAACGGTTATTATATTATCTATTGCGGGGGGCGGATTAGGCGGTATACTGGGGATAAATATAAGAAGATAGCTTGAGGGCGGGGCCCTCATTGAAAGGGGATACAGATGAGTATTTTTGAAGCGATTATTTTAGGTATAGTACAAGGTATTTCAGAGTTTTTGCCCATTAGCTCCTCTGGGCATTTGATTTTACTTCATCAGTTTTTTGGCATAGATAAAGGTGCATTCACTTTTGACATCGTAGTGCATCTAGGGACTTTAGTGGCTGTAATTATTTATTTCAGGCACGATATTTGGGCTTTGATAAAAAATCCATTCCAGAAACTCACAGGGCTTTTGATTATCGGTACCATCCCTGCGGTAATCGCCGGGTTCTTTTTGCGCAATGTTATTGAGGATAATTTTCGCACAGGAATATGGCTGGCTGCCGCTTTTACCCTTACAGGTGTACTTTTATTGATTGCAGACCGTTTGACCAAAGGCAAAAAGGAAGAGCGGGATATTACATGGTTTGATGCATTGTTTATCGGTTGCTGTCAGGCACTTGCCATCCCTCCTGGTATTTCTCGCTCAGGCACTACAATCACCGGAGGCTTAGCCCGCGGCCTTAACCGGGAAACAGCAGCGCGTTTTTCATTCCTGCTGGCTATTATTGCAATATTCGGGGCAGGAGTGCTTGAGGCGTATCAAGAAATCTCTCGCGGTGCTGAGGCAAATATTGCCGCAATTGGTGTGATGCCTATAATTGTAGGTTTTGTTGTCGCTTTGGTGGTGGGGTATTTAAGTATTGGTCTGTTGCTGAAGCTTCTCAAAGCCTGCAATCTTAAATATTTTTCATTTTACCTATGGGGTTTAGCGTTGTTACTTTTTGCGGATTGGATGATATTTAACCGTTTCTTTTAAGGAGAATATATGGCGCGTATGTATGACTTACGCCAGAAGGAAGTAATAAATACAAACGACGGCTCTAGGTACGGCTTTGTAAGTGACTTGGATATAGATGTAGCGGAAGGACGAATCAAGTCTGTAATTGTTCCAGGTCCAGGGCGAGTGTTGGGAGTATTTGGCCGGGACCAAGAATACAAAATCCCCTGGGATAAGATTATTAAAATAGGTGAAGACATAGTATTGGTAGAATGTGACACTAATAAAATCCTGGTGGAAAGTGATGAATAAATGAAAATGCCAAAACTGCTTCGCCAAGGAGATACCGTAGCCATAATAGCCACGTCAGGCCCATGTGACCCTGAGCGATTAGACACAGGCCTAGAGATTATTAAGGCCATGGGTCTAGTGCCATGGGTGATGGAAAGCTGCCGCAGCCGTCATGGTTTCCTTGCAGGCACCGATGACATAAGATTAAAGGACTTGCATACAGCCTTTGCCGCGCCGGATGTGCGCGGCATTTTTGTTGCCCGGGGCGGCTATGGAGCCGCGAGACTGTTGCCCTATATTGACTTTGACTTAATCCGTAATAACCCCAAAGTATTTGTAGGATATAGCGATGTCACGGCCCTTCATATAGCAATAAACCAGCGTTGTGGGTTTATTACCTTCCATGGGCCAATGTCAGCGGTAGATTTTAGCAAGGAAATCCATCCGCTTACCCTAGAATCTTTTAAAAGAATGATTTTTGAAGGAATAGCGCCCCCATTATCTGGGGTTACAATAATTCCAGGCCGTGCCAGAGGCCCTTTAACCGGCGGCAATTTAAGCTTACTAACTGCCTCTATAGGCACGCCTTTCGAACTGGATACACGAGGAAAAATACTTTTCATTGAAGAAATAGATGAAGAGCCCTACAGCGTAGATAGAATGTTGCTACAACTAAAACACGCTGGAAAATTTAAGGACGCCGCTGGAATACTGCTAGGTGACTTCACGCCCCAAACCTTGGAAACCCTTCATATATCCATAAATGAATTAATAATTCCAGAAAAAAAGCCGACCCTGGCAGGGCTGGCTTGCGGTCATACGTCTCCTAATTTTACACTACCTTTGGGGGCAACTGTCGAGCTAATCAGTGATCTTCCATTCGGCATCCGCTTCTTGTTGTATCCTTCCAAATGAGTCTGATTTATCAGTAGCACCAAGTTCTTTGTATCCCTTGGCCAAGTCCTCTGTGGTTTGCTCCAGTAATCCCATGAATTGTGTATAAGCAAATTCAAACTTAGGGTCAGATTCATCATCGCCGTATACTGCGTGAAGCAAGCGTTCAATCATCTGATCCATGCCCCATAGCTTCACATGCAACAACTCATGAATGACTGTTGCCTCTATGTTGGTTTGCTTTGGATTGAAGTTATTGATTAACAGAATCGCCTTTTTATCGTCAGCATCTATTTTTATATCTCCGGTTTTGCGCCACTTGGTTGTGATAAATTCCAGTTTTATATCCCAGTCTCTTAGGCGCAGGATACTCTGCCATTTATCTAGATATGATTTTACTTCGTTATAATCAAACATTTTGCATGTCCTTCCACTTACCCTTCTGCTTTTTCACTTATTTTATCCAAACACTTCTGCCGCCGCAACCACGCGCAAAACTTCTTCATTAACCTTCTCTCGCCCGTATGCATCTATGAAGCGTTGCCGATATCTGTCTGTTTTTAGATTAAATGATAGCGACCATAATCCCCCAAATATATCCACATGGCGGTCTCCTACTCCTCCCTGGTCTAAGTCTATAAAGCCCGAGAATTTCCAATTGTCTAGCATTACGTTAGGCAGGCAATAGTCACCATGTAATAGGGTATCGTTTTGTAATAGATTGCCATGGGTTTTGACAACAGTCCATGCTTCTTCGGCGCTTTTGTAACCATAACTATCTGGAAAATGGCTTGTGTCATAACTGCCACTTTTCATATTACCTTCAACTTTGGCTAAATACATTTGGGTATGATTTGTTATGGGGCAGCCTGTGAAGTCTGTACTATGAAGCAATACCAGCGTCTCGGCTAGTGTATCGCATAAACGGGTTGGATGTTCTAAGTATTTTGTCGCGATGCAGTCATTCCCTGGGATTTTTTCTGTTAGAATCCAGTCTTGGTCATTTGCTAAATAGAGTAGCACATTAGCGGATAGGCCCTTGTCGTAGAAGAATTTTGTTATCTTAGCTTGCCGCTCCAATCGGCCTTTTGGTGCAGATTTTAGGAAGTAGCCCTGATCTTTATCTATGAAAATGGTTTTGGCTTCCTGGGAGCAACTGCTATCGTAGATGCAGGCATTGGATAGCAAACCATGTAGCTCCTCTGGATACTGAGCGAGGTCAATTCCAATTGGTTTCAGAGTCATATGGAATCTGCTCCTTATGTTATATTTTTAATAGCTTATCATAGAAACATATCACTTACTATAGCGAACGACATTGGGAAAAGTGATTGAAGGAGGGCACCTAAAAACGCGAAACAAGCGTTTTTGGGTGATTTTGCCCGACACATAGCCTATTGTATTTTACTCAGCCATATGTTAGATTAATAAAAATCATCAGACAGGTGGCAAGAGCGTGATAGATAGATAATCCAAAAATTAACTGCGGTACGCAGTATGACTGGTAAAACAAAGCCCCAACAGGGGGCAGCTTGTGATGCCGGAATTTGGGTTATTTTTTTATTGCGTTATTTTTATGCAAAGAAAAGACTTTATTTCCGGCATACAGGAGATGAAGTCTTATTTTTTTGGAGGAAACTATATGTTAGAGATAAAAAACGTATCCGTAAACCTATCCATCAACGATAGAAAATTAGTAGAAAACTTTAACTTTACCCTAAGCCAAGGTGACAAAGCGGTATTAATAGGTGAAGAAGGTAATGGGAAGTCTACATTGCTAAAACTGATTTATGACGAATCACTAGTAGAGGATTACTGTCAGCACTCAGGCCAAATTATCAAAAAAGGCAGGCTAGCCTATCTTCCGCAATCTTTCCCGGAAGAAGGTCTGGATAGTACAATAGAAACATATTTTTCAGGTGAAGAAGTCGCCAAAAACGCTCAAGTTCTGGCACGGCTAGGGCTTAATGTAACCTTTACTTCTTCTCATCAGCTTATCCGTACCCTGTCTGGTGGAGAAAAAATAAAAATCCAACTAGCCAAAATTCTATTCTCCGAGCCGGATGTTCTGCTTCTGGATGAACCCACCAACGATATAGACATTGCTACCCTAGATTGGCTGGAGGGCTTTATAGCAAATAGCCGGGAGCCAATCCTTTTCATATCTCATGACGAAACTTTAATAGAAAAAACAGCCAATGTAATCATCCACATGGAGCAGTTAATGCGTAAAACTAAACCTAAAATCACAATAGCCCGCACTGGCTACACAGATTATGTAGAAGCCCGCAACCAAGCCTTTGACAAGCAGACTCAGGTAGCGAGGAAACAGCGAGCCGATCATAAAACCCAAATGCAGCGCTGGAAGCAAATTCATGATAGGGTAGATCATCAAGGCCGCAATATTGCCAAAGCTGATAGAGACTTCATCGGAGGCCGCCTTAAAAAGAAGATGGCAGGTGTAAAAGCCACAGGGAAGCGCTTAGAAAAGCAATCCGAGGACTTCTTAGAAATCCCGGAAATGGAAGATGCGATCCTGACCCAGTTTGCCCCCCAGATATTCCTACCTCAAGGAAAAGTAATGCTCATGTTGGAGTTGAGTGGGTTATATGTGGGCGAAAATGATAGCGCGGGTGTGTGTGATAGAGAAGGTATACGTAATTGCATAGATGTAGGTGTAAGTAGTTGCGTAGATGTAGGTTACAGTGCCGGCGTTGACAGGCGAAAGTTGACTGGCACGATTAATCTGACTGTAGTCGGCCCTGCCCGTATTGGCATAATAGGCAAAAACGGCACAGGTAAGTCCACTCTTCTAAAAAAAATCTGGGAATCTCTGCAACAAAGAGCTGATATAAAACCCGCATACATGCCCCAAGATTATGCCGAAGTGCTGGACTACAACCAGCCGGTAATAGACTTCCTGGCGGCAGACGCCCACAAATCCACAATAACCAAAGTACGCACCTACCTAGGCAGTATGAAGTTCACTCCAGATGAAATGCTAGGTAAAATAGGTAAGCTAAGCGGCGGGCAAAAAGCCAAGATTCTATTCCTTGACATGGTGTTAAAGGGTGCCAATGTACTGGTGCTGGACGAGCCAACCCGCAACTTCAGCCCCCTTTCTGCCCCGGAAATAAGAAAGACCCTCACCAATTTTGGCGGGGCCATAATAAGCGTATCTCATGATAGAAAATACTTGGAAGAGGTTTGCGATACTGTATATGAACTTACAGTAAAAGGACTTACAAAGGTTGAGCCTTAGTCATAGTTTCTGCCCGGTCTAAGCTTCCTCAAAGATTCTCCAATCTTCTTTTCAACTCCATTTTCGGTAGGCTGATAGTACACTTTATCAGCCAATTCATCAGGCAAATATGCCTGATCTACATAATGCCCAGGGAATGAATGGGCATATTGATATCCATCACCGTGGCCTAGGGTGCTGCTGCCTTTTTTGCCTGGGTCGCGGAGGTGGTTGGGTATAGACTTTATAGGAATAGTGGCCACATCATTCATGGCTCTAAGGATCGCTCCGTCAGAAGCATTGCTTTTTGGAGCACATGCAATATAAATTGCCGCCTGACTAAGAGGTATCCGCCCTTCCGGTAGTCCTATAAAGTCCACAGCCTGGGCGGCCGCCATTGCCACCATAAGGGCGTGAGGGTCTGCGTTACCTACATCTTCTGCGGCGCAAATCACTATCCTGCGGGCTATAAATTTAGGATCTTCCCCGGCATAGAGCATACGGGCGAGATAGTACACTGCCGCGTCAGGGTCGGAGCCGCGCATACTTTTTATAAAGGCTGAGATCGTGTCATAGTGGTTGTCACCGTTTTTTTCGTACCGCAAGGCACGCTTTTGGATGCATGCTGCAGCTACTTCTAAGTCAACGATTATTTTTCCGTCATTATTTGGCTGAGTTGTTAGGGCCGCCAGCTCTAGTGCATTTAAGGCTGTGCGGGCGTCGCCGTTTGCTCGGTCTGCCAGGAAGGCTAGGGCCTCGTCTTCTATGTGGAGTGGGAGATATCCCAGGCCTTTTTCTTTATCTTCCACAGCTCGCGTCAGCAATGCGGAGATGTTTTCTTGGGTGAGGGGATACAATTCAAACACCATGGAGCGAGATACCAAGGCCTTGTTAACTTCGAAATATGGATTCTCGGTAGTGGCCCCGATTAATATCAACGTTCCGTCTTCTACATAGGGAAGCATGGCATCTTGTTGCAGCTTATTAAAACGATGAATCTCATCAACGAAAAGAATCGTTCGTTTACTATACAGTGCCAATGTGGACTTGGCATCTTCAATAGCCCGTTGTATATCCTTTATCCCGGCGGCAGTAGCGTTTATTTGCATAAATACTGACTGAGTAGAATTGGCGATTATCCGCGCGAGGGTAGTTTTTCCGGTGCCGGGAGGGCCATAAAGTACCAAGGAGCTAACTCTATCCGCGATAATAGCCCTGTATAACAAGGTATTTTTTCCAATTATATGCTCCTGGCCTACCCATTCTTTCAAGGACGCCGGGCGCATCCTGGCAGCTAGAGGGGCTTCTTTTTTTAATACATTGGCTCTGTTATCTTCAAATATATCCACGCTACCCTCCTATACAGGCGCATCCAAATTATGCAAAGTCTTAACTGCAATCAAAAATCCTAACCCGCCAATAACTCCACACCAGGCGGAAAATACCATCAGCGCAACAAAAAGCCCAAATCCAAAAGGTTGCAAAAAGAATATAGCCATCATACCAACCCATCCTACCAGCACAAAAAATAAAACCGGCAAAGTAGCAGCAAGCTTCTTCCCAGCTCCTGAGCCTAAAGCAAATAACCCCACGGTTGCCGCCCTAACCCCCAGTACCATAAAAGCCCCGGTGATATAAGCAATTACAGCTACAAACACAATATCAGGAGCCGTGCGAGAAATAAACCCACCAAGGCTAATCACAAGTATCGAAACAACACCGACATAAATAACCCGTGACATAGAAGCCCAAAGAAGTTTACGTGTTATGCCATCCGGCAGCATATAAAAATACTGATGATTAAGCTCCCCGAATCCCCGGTCAAACTTAGGGCTAAGCGTGATAGAAAAAATCAAAGGCAGTAAAACAGCTAAAATGTTATTACTAGGTACTCCAACCATCATAAACAAAATAGCCAGTCCATCAATATTTAAATACGGATTCTTGGCATATATCCCCCAAAGGATAGCAAATACCATCCAACCTATGATGCCAAAAATCTCCCCACCTTTGGCTCTGATTATTTCCTTAATCTGCTTATAAAAAAACACCTGAGCCCCAGCACCCCTAAATACCCCGGAAGTCTGCTCCTTGTCTCGTTTTAACTCGCCGCCGCTAGCTAGGGCTTCGTCATAAAAATCAGGAGAAGAACGATAAACAGCTCTGAAAAAATATCCACCGATCCAAAGCAGCAAAGCAGTATATCCAATCCCCCAAATCATTTGCCCAGAAGCAAAGCTATTAGCTCCACCAGCCGCCCAGCCTACAACGGGCGCAGCTAAAAGAAGTAAGGGGTAGTTTGTCAAACCCTCAAATCCGACGTGTAAAATGATAACCGCCATAATTAAAAAAAATACCCAAGAACGAATTTCCCCCCCCACTGCTTTTTTATATTCCACAAATAAGTACATGCCAAAGAGCTTACACACAACCATCAAAACAAACCCAAAAACACCTGCCCACAAAATCTGAGGCATAGTAATGATATTCCTAGTAGATATAAACCCAAGAATAACCATTATAAACACAGAGATTAAAACCATACCCCCAAGCCGCCGAAAAAGCCCGCTAAGAACCACAGAGCGAGGCAAAATAGGTGCAGTAAACACAAAGTTTACATCACTCATTTCATAAGACCCGCCGCCGCTAAACCGACCGACAAAGTAAGGTACCAAAAACAGCAAAAGCAAGACCCCAGCAAAAGCCCATTCAGGCAACTCTCCACGTATAAACACCCCGGTAAGAGCACTAACCACAAGAATAACCCCAAAGAAAACAAGCCCTAAAGCTTTGACAATAAACTTAGGGCTTTTGAGTGCTACCAGTAACCGATTTTTTAGACTACGTGTATATAGATACAAAAGGGCTGACATATATGCCTCCTAATAGGGTTGTTTTTTCTGATAAGGGCTTAAGGTCTATATCTTAGGCATAACAGGCATATCGCTGTTGTGGAGAGCTCCTTTGCTAAGCGCGAAACATCCGATTCCAACCAAAAGCATCCACGCAGAAACCACAAGCAGCGCCAATGTCATAGCCAAGGCATAAGGAGCAACAGCAAACACAAGCGCAGCCCCAATAACTCCAGGCACCAAAGGAATAAGCACAACAGCGAAATAAATCACAAGAAGCAGCATAGTATTCAATTTAGTACCCGTGACGCGCATAGACGCAAGACTAATCCCAGAAAGGTAAAACGCATAGACAATATATGTCACCAATGCCGCAAAGGTAATCCAAATAGGAGCTCCAACAATAATCCCCGTCGCTACAAAAATAATAATAGCCTCTACTGCAACCGTAAACATGCTCTCCATATTAGCCCAGATCCACTTAGTAAAAGGTCTGTCCGGCACCATATAAATATAATGGTTATAAGTCTCAAGAAGCCCCCGGCAATATCCGGAACCAAACATCTCGATAATTGAAAGGGTAATAAGCACAGCAAACAAATGGAATTCTGGATTACCCGTACTAAAAAAAGCCCAAACCACCGCTCCAATTACAACAATAATGGAAGGAATCCCCCAAAGCCCTAGGTAGTTGGCCCGGAAAGATTCCCGTATATGCTTATAAAAAAACGTATCGGCTCCGCGTCCGCGGCCAATCCCTACTGCTTTAATCTTTATATCCCGATTAGTACCGGATAAAGTGCCAATAGCTGCCGCGCTATCTTCCTGAACAGCCCGCACTTTCTCAAATGCTGACTCTGTAGCCCCCAGCACATCTTCATAATAATCCGGGCTACCAAAAAACACAGCGCCAAAAAACACAACCCCGGCTAACACTAAAAGCCCCAAAAGCAATATTCCTGTAAGCATCTCGCCTAGAAGGATGGCGGTAATGCCCGCAGAGGCCCAACCAACAATAGGGGTAAAATCCAAAACAGGAGATGCAATAAGCCCATTGAGGGCACCCATCAGAGTGCCTTCATTTAAAAACGCAACACAAAACAAAGCAACAGCAGGCATAAAAACTGCAACTAAAATAATCTTAGCCCACATCTTGCGCTTGGCATTAGCATTGGTAAACGCATAGATAAATAGATTGAGCACCTGACAAACCAAGGTCAAAAGGATATAGCCCAGGGCAGCTAAAACTACACCGCCGAGGCTTACCCCAAAAGATCCACGCATCCACTGGATTTGAAATACCATAAACCAGCTTCCAATAACAATAGTTTTGGCAGTCTTAACCAACCCATATAAAAGCACGGTACGAGGCCGAATAGGCGCAACAAACAAAAAATTGGCATCTTCCATCTCAAACAAGGATGCCCCCCGAGTAAACGCTGGCAGCAAAGTTACCACAAAGCTAAACATAAAGAATCCAGCCAGTATCCCCTTCAACAGTACGGGGTCACTAGGCACTTCAGGCATTTCCATGCTCATTCCCATCACGACGAAATAAGCCAAAGCCCCAATGGCAATGATATAAATTATAAGCTTAGCGGGCGTAGTTTTTAGTTCTAAAAATCGGTTCTTTGTCTGCCGCAGCAGTAAAAACGTAAGGCTACGCATCGGTAGAAAGCTCCCCTTCCTCAAATAGGGAGAAGTAGATATCTTCCAGAGTTTCAGCTTGCTCGGCCCGGCGACATTCCCGCACCATCTGGCCTTTTTTCATTATAAAAGTAACATCCCAGGAGGATTCTACGGTATCAATCATATGAGTACTTACCAATACAGACTTTCCAGCCTCACGCATTTCCTCAATAGCACGTTGTAGCTGGCGTATACCGTGAGGGTCTAGGCCGCTTAATGGCTCATCAAGGATAATAACTTTTGGGTCAGGAAGCATAGCACAGCATAGGCTTACCTTCTGCTTCATGCCCTTGGATAACTCTTTTCCAAGCTTATTACGCTTGTCATCTAGATCAAACTGGGTCATTAGTTCGTCAGCTCGGTCTTTCCAGTTATCTTCCATACGGTAGGCGCGAGCAATAAACTCCATATGCTCTGCCACGGTTAGCATGGGGTAGGGGACTGCAATCTCTGGAGCGTAACCAAGTACAGCCTTAGCCTCTAATGAGCGGTTGTCATGGCCATCTACGGTAATGCTACCATCAAAGCGCAGCAGTCCGCATATGGATTTTATTAAGGTTGACTTCCCTGCGCCATTTGGTCCAAGAAGTACCCCAAGTTCCCCAGCTTTTAACTCTAGGGATATATTATCATTGGCGATAAGCTTTCCGTATTTCTTTGTAAGACCCTTTACACTAATCATGCTCTGCCCTCCTGGGCTTCATCCAGTTTTCTTTGAATACTTTTCAAGAACCCGCAAATCCAGCGGTTAATGGCAGGATTAATTGTGGTTTCATCGCCTCTCACAGCAAAGGACGTATTTATATCAGTCATGTCATAGAAATAAAGCATATCTACAAGCCTAAGTACCCCAAGCAAGAAGTTGCTAAAGGTGATTTCCGCCCCAAGATTACCGTCAAGAGTAATTACATCAAAAAGATCGGGGCGGGTAGCCACTTCCGCCATAACTGTCGGATGAAGCTCGTTATGGTCTTTATGGCGCTTGTACACTATAGAAAGGCTGTCGTCAGCGCGTTTACGGGCAAGAAGCCGCTCAATAATTTTTTCTATCCGGCACTGAATATCCACTACCAGTACACGCCAGTTATTGTCTTTGATAAATTTAATCAAATCCAAAACCTGTGCACGATTACGGGGGAAGCCGTCTATAAGCCCAGGCGTATGAGAAAGAGCAAATTCTCTAAATATGCCGCATGTAATAGAATCATCTACAAGTACACCTTGCTCTGTAAGGCTTTTGATAGCCGGGTCTTCTTGGGCTTTCTTCCTAAATATGTCGCCCATACTGGCGGAATATAGATTTTCAAGCCAATAATGCTTGATATTGCCAACAAGGGTTCCCTTACCCCCGCCGGATTCTCCCAGCAACACAATGAAGTCCCATTTTTCTAATAACAGTGGTTTTCGATTTATGCTCATATTGCCCTCCGAAATATTTTTTCTCATTTTACGCCCTATATGGCTTTGACACAAGTTTATGTGTATAATGCTTGAAATAAAAATTAGGGAGTTGATCGCAATGGCTTATTTCTATGAGCAGGAGTCACGCACCTTCAGCGAATACCTGTTGGTGCCAGGGTACTCATCATGTGAGTGCATTTCGCAAAATGTCTCACTTAAAACCCCTCTGGTAAAATACAAGGGCACAGATGCGCCCAAACTCACCATGAACATTCCGCTGGTTTCGGCAATAATGCAATCGGTCTCAGATGACACAATGGCCATTGCACTTGCCAAAGAAGGCGGAATTTCTTTTATTTTCGGCTCCCAATCTGTGGAGTCACAAGCTGCAATGGTGCAGCGGGTAAAGCTGTATAAGGCAGGTTTTGTAGTTAGTACCTCCAATATAAGGCCTGACCAAACCTTAGCTGACATCCTAGCCCTAAAAGAAAAAACAGGCCACTCCACAGTAGCGGTAACCCAAGATGGCACTCCAACAGGCCGCTTTATCGGCTTAGTAACAGGCAAAGATTATCGTGTAAGCAGAATGGCCCCTGAAACCGTAATATCCGAGTTTATGACCCCGGTAGAAAAATTAATCTACGCTGAAGAAGGGGCAAACATCAGCCAGTGCAACGACCTATTATGGCAGCACAAGCTCAATGCCCTGCCGGTAATAAGCAAAGACGGCAGCCTTTCCTCCTTTGTATTCCGCAAAGACTATATAATGCACAAAGATAATCCGCTGGAACTACTAGACAGCAAAAAGCGCTACATCGTAGGCGCAGGGGTGAACACCCACGACTACGCTACCCGCATCCCAGCCCTGGTAGAAGCCGGAGCGGATGTGTTATGCATAGACTCATCAGAAGGATTTACCGAATGGCAGAAGCGCACAATCCAGTTCGTGCGTGAAAAATACGGCGATGATGTAAAAATAGGCGCAGGTAACATCGTATGTAAAGAAGGCTTCCGCTTCCTAGCTGAAGCTGGAGCTGATTTCATAAAAGTAGGCATAGGCGGCGGAGCAATCTGCATAACCAGGGAAGCCAAAGGCATAGGCCGAGGCCAAGCCACAGCTCTAATAGAGGTAGCCGAAGCCCGCAATGAGTATTTCAAAGAAACGGGCATCTATATTCCAATCTGCTCAGATGGTGGCATAGTCCACGATTATCACATTACCGTAGCCCTTGCTATGGGGGCTGATTTTTGTATGCAAGGCCGCTATTTTGCCCGCTTTGACGAGAGCCCAACCAACCGGGTAATGGTAGGCGGCAATTATATGAAAGAATACTGGGGTGAAGGGACAGAACGAGCCAGAAACTGGCAGCGCTACGAAGCCGGCGGTGCCCTCCCCTTCGAAGAAGGCGTAGATGCCTATGTACCATATGCCGGAAGTCTAAGAGAAAACCTAGCCACCACACTAAGCAAAATAAAAGCCACGATGTGCAACTGCGGTGCCTTGAGCCTTGCCGAATTTCAGGAAAAAGCCCGCCTAACCGCCGTATCCCCATCAAGTATAATAGAAGGCGGCGCCCACGATGTATATCTAAAGGACACCTATGGAAACCAACGAGGATAAATACTTCATGGGTGAAGCCTTAAAAGAAGCACGACGCGCCTACGACCTAGGTGAAGTCCCCATCGGCTGTGTAATCACCAAAGACGGCGAAATAATAGCCCGTGGAGCTAACGAGCGCGCAACAAAGAAAAACGCCCTGCACCACGCAGAAATAACTGCAATAAACCAAGCTTGCGAAGCTATAGGTGACTGGCGATTAGAAGACTGCCGCATATATGTAACCATAGAACCCTGCCCAATGTGTGCCGGGGCTATTATCCAAGCCCGGATACCTGTGGTAATATACGGTGCAAAGAACCCAAAAGCAGGCTGCGCCGGGTCCATTCTAAATATACTGGAAGAGCCCAAGTTCAACCATCAAGCCCAGGTAATAACCGGGGTATGTGAAGATGAATGTGCAAGCATAATGCGGGAGTTTTTTCAACGCTTTAGGTAAAGGGGTGCGTCATGCCCAGAAATAAAAACCCAGAAGAAACCATTAAAAAAATCAAAGAAGTATCATTAAAACTCTTTTTAGAAAAAGGCTATGATGAAACCACTGTTCTAGACATAGTAAATAACTTAGGGGGCCTAACTCGCGGTGCTTTCTATCACCACTTTAAATCCAAAGAAGAAGTACTAGAAGCCATCTTTGCAGAAGAATTTACAGATGATACTCACCCGATAAAGAAAGCCCAAAGTGCCCAGGTAGAAAACGGTCTAGAACGAGTAAAACTGGCCATGAAGTACGGCATGAAGGCCAACTTTGAAAATAGTGACGTAGGGGATATAGCCCGCCTAGCAATGTCTCTAATACAAAAACCCCGATTCATGGCCGAGCAGTTAAAAGGCAACCAAGAAATAGCGGCCATGCTAACACCCATGATTGCGGAAGGCATGGAGGACGGCTCTATAAAACCAGGCAACCCAAAGGTTATAGCGGAAATGTCCATGCTACTACTAAACTTCTGGTTGATACCCGACATCTTCCCCTGTGGCATAGAGGAAACCCTAGCCAAAGTAGAAGTGATAGAGCAAGTTTTAACAGCCATTGGACTTAATGTGCTTGATGAGGAAGTCGGAGAGCTCTTTATGAAGGCTGTGGACATGTTTGGCTGGGCAAAAGAATAAAAATAAAAGCGCCGACAAAAAATATTTTTGGAGGCGCTATTTTTTTTGCAGACTCCACATACATACATCACGTATGTATAATCACTAATTAAAAAGGAGCACGATATGGAAACTATCATCTCAGTTTCAAACCTAGAGAAATCCTTCAAAGCTAACAAAGTCCTAAAAGGGGTAAGCTTTGACGTATACAAAGGTAGTATATTCGCCCTTCTAGGTTCAAACGGTGCAGGCAAGACCACCGCTGTCAGGATTCTTTCAACCCTGCTAAGGCCTGACGGCGGCAAGGCCACCATATGCGGTTATGATGTACTACGTCAAGCAGACAAAGTAAGAGAATCCATAAGTCTAACAGGCCAATACGCCGCCGTAGACGAAATCCTAACAGGCCGGGAAAACTTGCGCCTAATAGGTAACTTGCGCCGTCTAAAAAACCCTAACCAAAAAGCTGACGAAATGCTGGCAGTCTTTAACCTAGAAGATGCCGCCAACCGCCGCGCCCAAACCTACTCAGGAGGAATGCGCCGCCGTCTGGACATTGCCATGAGCCTAATGGGGGACCCAAAGGTAATATTTTTAGATGAGCCAACAACAGGCCTAGACCCACAAAGCCGTATAGCAATGTGGGAAATGGTAAAAGGCCTTGCAGGTAGTGGTACTACTGTATTCCTAACCACCCAGTACCTTGAAGAAGCAGAATACCTTGCAAACCACATAGCCATACTCCATCAAGGGATAATCACAGCGGAAGGTACAGCCAACCAGCTAAAAACAACCCTGCCAAGAGGAGGCATTAAACTAGACTTCCCAACAATAGAAGACGCCGCCAACGCCAGAAGTATTCTAGGAGGGTATCGGCTAAGCACCCAAGAAGATAAACCAACCAATATAGATGTATCAACAGATGGCAGTCCTGCCCAGTTTGCTGATGTATTAACCCGTATAAATAACCACAACATCCCTCTAACACGATTTACTCAATTTCAGCCATCCTTGGAGGATGTATTCCTGACAATGATCGGCGAAAAAGATGCCACCACTCAAACGAAGGGGGATAAGTAATCATGAGAATATTCACAGATTCATGGGCAATGACAAAGCGCTGCCTTACAACCACGTTTAGAAACCCAGACGCCTTTGGGGCGGCAATAATAGTCCCTGCATTTCTTATGTGGCTCTTTGGCTCTGTATTTGGCACAATAATGGATTTTGGAGAGCTTGACGCCATCAACTTCATTGTGCCGGGTATTATTATGCAAACAGTAGCCCAAGGTGTAGCCTCTACAGCCATTAGTGTCAATAATGATATGTCCAAAGGTATAGTAGACCGCTTCCGTTCTATGCCAATAGCTAAGTCGGCTGTACTTACAGGCCATGTTCTTTCATCCGTTGTGCGTAATATTATCACTACCATTGTTATTGTAGCTGTTGCAATTATCATAGGCTTTAGGCCACAGGCCGGAATTCTTGACTGGCTGATAATATCAGGAGTACTAATCCTTCTTATGCTGGCAATAACCTGGATGGGAGTAATCGCTGGTATTATTGCTAAAACCCCGGAAAGCGCCAGCACCATGCTTTTCTTATTATTCCTTCTGCCATTTTTAAGTTCTGGCTTTATGCCAATAGAGGCACTGTCTGGTGGGCTTAGATGGTTTGCTGCCAATCAACCAATGACACCAATAGTCGATACAGTACGAGCCTTAATGTTAGGGGTTCCTATACCTGATAATGCACTAATCCTTTCTCTTGTCTGGTGTGCAGGATTTATTGCTGTATCCTTTATACTTGCTGTGCAGCTTTATAAGCATAAGCTATCATAGCATTTGAGTGTGATTTGCGCTGACAATGGCATAAAAAACGCTCCCAGCCGAGAAGTAGCGGTTGGGAGCGTTTTTTATATTACTATATTATTGTGATTAGTACCGTTAGATTCTTAAAGTTCTGGCTCTTCTACTTCCTCAACTTCTTCTACATCTTCCACAAGCTCGGCTTCCCAAGCTGCAATCAGCTCAAGCACGGTTTCTAGTGCGTCCATGCCTTCGATGTTGAATACATGAGGGGCAATGCCGTAGGCTTCAAGAGAGTTGCCAAAATAGTCAGCCATGTATCCGATATCAATACGGAACAATAGTCCAGTGTTTGGAAGCATTACATATACATGTTGAGCTGCCATTACGCCAGAGGTGTTAGTGCCTACAACAGTAGCAATGCCTAGGTTCATCAACATCAGAGTAGCAGCAGAAGATGCTGAAGCAACACCTTCATCAATCAATAGCCACACCTTGCCTTGGAATGTGTTGCGATACGTGTCTGGAAAAACCCAAGATCTAGTAACATAAGCATACTCAAGACGTGCCAAGTCATTGCGGTTGAAAGCTACCATTTCTTGCTCAGCTATAAAATCAGTAGCAGACATGATTTCAACATAAAAATAATCCTGCCATTCATACTCTTCAATCAAGATTGTCAAGAAATGAAGCAGGCCTTCAAAGTGGTCTACCGCATAGTTACCGCCAGCGAAAAACTCATGGGTCACAAGAAGTGATGTTTCGTTTACTAGCCAAGGCAGTATATTCGCGTCGAAATAGTTCATAAGTCCGCCGCCGTTGCCTCTTATATCTATAATTAGGTGATCAAAATCATAGATTTCCTCAAAGAAGGGGATGGTGATTAGATTATCATAGTCTGGATTAGCCAAAAATGATTGGATTCCAAAGTAGGCAATCTCACCAGGAGCAATAATCTCTGTAACAATATTTCCAGGTACATTGGGGAATGCGGCAGTTGCCCCTCCCTCAATGTAGAAATCTACTTCAACCTCACCATAAAACCATCTTACTAAAGGATGCGTAAATGTAGCAAGACGTGCGGCATTGTGTGGTTGGGTTTCAGGGTCAATGCTGTCATGATAGTCTGAAATTCTTATTGCTCTGTAAAGTATTTCAAACATATCAAGTGAACGCGGCCCTATATGGCCTATTCCTTCAAAAACATGAAGATCCATAGTAAGAGCCAGCAGATAAGCAAGATAATCCGCTGCAATATCCAATGGATCATCGGTGTCTCTTATTGGGAAAGCCACTTCATAAATAGGTACTCCAAGCAGCTCCTCATAAGCTTCCAATGTTAGCGGTAAAGTCAGTGAATCCATAAGATAGATATGTTCACGCAGAATAGTTACATATTCCACAAAATCCATATCAAGACGTCTATTAATTACACTTTCCCATGGGGTGTTTTCAAGGATTGCAGCTACTGCATAGTCAAAATCCTCAAGTACAATATCCCTGGCTTCGGGAGTCAAGTAAAAGGTATGCCCAGGCTCTGTCTGATTAAGATAGTTAAACATATCAATTACAAATAAAAGATCATCAATAAAGATGTAGGCGGTACCCTCAAAAAGCGCTACCGGAAACTCAATTTCAACATTAACGTCATTAATAACTACAATATTGCTTCCAGGAACAAACACAATAGTACCGCCAAGTATGGCGATATGTATGCTTCTGGGGGTTCTTACCCACGTTACTACTCCGCCCTCTGCCTCAAATATATCCCTAATTGACACAAAGCCTTGTTCTTCCATAGAAAGCTCTTGTGCTGCTACTGCAACAGGTTGGAAAAAAGGTACCACTGGCACCGCAGCCATAATAAAGGCCAGCACCAAAGCAACTATTACTTTTCTTGCTTTTTTCATTCGCATTTCCTCCGTTTTTTATTTATTCAAAGAAGCCCTGGGAAGGCTTCAATGCATTTAGTATAACTATATCATATGGTATAGGATTTGTAATGTCTTTATTTTGCATATTCTGCAATAACTTTCAAAAACCTCCCCCCAAACCGTTCAGCCTTAACTCTGCCAATCCCCGAAACCTTCATAAGATCATCTATTGACTTAGGTATCTTTTCACACATATCAGCTAGAGAGCTATCATGTAAAATTACAAAGGCTGGGACTTTTTGCTCGGTGGCAATAACTAGGCGTAGTTCCTTTAGAGCTTCGAATAGGTTTTGGTCTACATCTTTGATTTCCTTCTTCTTATCCTTTGTTGCGGTTTTTTTATTAGGTTTTGGAGTTATTTTTTCTGGTGGTGGCTCGTCTTTTGCAATCTTGATTACTACAGGTTCACCCTGGAGTATCGCTGTTGCCCGCGCTCCAAGCTTTATCACTGGATATTCATCATCGGTTTTATAAAGGCCGTCGTTTAATATCAGATAATCAATAATATCTCGCAATTGTTTAGCTGATTTTTTGCTGATGTTGTATGTGGAAAGCCGATCCAATCCCCACTTAAGCACTTTTTCATTCTTTGACCCACGTAACACATCGATAATCATAATTACCCCATAGCGCTCCTTCATCCGGGCAACGCAGGAGATTATCATTTGCGCATCCTTGGTTACGTCCACGGTTTCATAGTGGGTGTTGCAGTTGGCACAATTGCCGCAGTAATGAGGTGGCCGCTCCCCAAAGTATTTTAATATATATCCTCGTAAGCAATCCGTTGTTGTGCAGTAAAAAGTCATCTCCTTCAAGCGCTTTCGGTCCCGCTCTTTTAACACCATCTCCGTTTCGGCATCCGGATATTCCACATCCCGCGGGTTATCAATCATCCACAGGTTTGTATGTACATCCTGGCCGCTATACAGTAAAACACAGTCAGCAGGCTGCCCATCCCGTCCGGCTCGTCCTGCCTCTTGGTAGTATGCCTCCAGGTTCATAGGCATATTGTAATGCACCACAAAGGATACATTAGACTTATCAATCCCCATGCCAAAGGCATTGGTTGCAACCATAATCTGCACTCGGTCATACAGGAAGTCATCCTGGTTATTTCGCCGCTCATTGTCCGGTAGCCCCGCATGATAGCGGGAGGCCTTAAATCCTTGATGCTTTAGCCTATGACAAGTCTCCTCCACCGCCGCACGTGTAGAGCAGTAAATTATCCCGGTGCGGTCAGGCTTCGCCTTTAGAAATTTAATCAAAGCCAGAAACTTGTCATCTGGTTTTTGTACCTGGAAAAATAAATTATCCCTGTCAAATCCAGTTACCAGCACAGTGGGATCTGCCAGCTGCAATTGATTCACAATATCATCTTTAACGATAGGGGTAGCCGTAGCGGTAAAAGCCGATACCCTAGGCCGCACAGGAAGTTCAGCTATAAACTCCGGAATTTTGGCATAACTAGGCCTAAAATCCTGCCCCCACTGGGATATACAGTGAGCCTCATCCACAGTAAGCATTGAAATATCCACAGACCGCGCAAAGGTTATAAAATCATATGTTGTAAGCCGCTCCGGAGCCACGTAAATAAGCTTATAAGCCCCATTTCTGGCATTAAAAAGTGCTTTTGAAATCTGCCCCTCGGTAAGAGACGAGTTGATAAAGGCCGCCCCAATTCCAGCTTGCGTAAGGGCATTAACTTGATCCTTCATAAGTGAAATAAGTGGCGAAATAACAAGTGTAATCCCTGTAAGCATCAATGCCGGAATTTGAAAGCACATAGACTTCCCAGCCCCAGTTGGCATTATCCCAAGTACATCTTGACCATCCAGGATATCACTAATAAGCTCCTCCTGCCCCGCACGGAAGCTATCATATCCGAAGTACTGCTTTAATAATTCATGAGATGTCATGTCTTCGCCTCATTTTCCTTAGTAAAAAACCGTATCACAGGAAGTAGCATAATAGCCGCGAATCCACCAGCAAACCCGTTATTATACAAGTTCATCCCACCATGAAAAAAGCCAACATGTGACGCAAGGCTTAGATGCACAAACCCGGCAACAATCCCCCAAAACACTCCATATCTTTTGGAAATAGGAGAAAGACAAGTAGAAAACAGTGCCGCAACAAGAAACCCAGGACTATTAAAAGCCATCCCGGTAATAAGCCAATTGGCACAAGCCGCAAGCATTGCCCCCGCCACAATAGGTGCAGCGCTGCGAAGTGCCTTCCCAAAAGCCCCAAACCCCACAACTGAAAGAATGGCCCCGATTACAGGCCCGGAGTAGTCCCCCCGAACCGCCAGCATAAATGCTAAACACCCAAGCCCAAGTGCCCCCATTGAAATATAAGACTCCTCAGCATGAGCACTAAAATAATCATGCCCCACAACATTGGGATTCAAAATTTCCTTAATAGGCCGCAACTTATGAGTAGACAGCCACCCGCAAGTAATCAAATAGACAGAAAGAATTGCTAAGAATAGAGCCAGTTCGAAATTATATCCGCTACTCCAGATACTCAGCGTTTCAAACGCAATGCCAAGATTGCGATACAGTGCAAACAAACAAAGTCCCAAAATACCAGAGGCAAACCCAACATTGTAAAGATTAAAATCCTCGTAAGACCGCTTCATAGCCGCTGCCAGCGGGTTCATAATAAATCCAATAAAAATCCCAATACCAACCCCCAGCCCAAGCCCTAAAGCGCTGGGTAGCGCAGACAAATGCAAAAGGGTAGTAACCACGGGTGCAAGGCAGGTAGCCAGCACTGCCGGAAGCACACAGTCTCTATAATGTTTATGTGTAAACTTTGCATAAAAATAGCCCCCTAAAATAATAGGGAGCATATTTAATGGATTTTTACCAAAAAAAGCAAAGCCTGTAACCAGACCCAAAGTACCTATAGTAAGCCCGACGGGTTCATGTTTTACAATTACAAACACTGCCAGGGAAAGCAGTCCAGCCAGCCCAACATTAACGAAGGCAGCTCCAAGGCCGCCAGTATAAATATAATCCGTAACCAAAATATCAGGCCCAGAAATAATAGCCCCTAGTCCACGAATAATCTCACCAGGTGACGCATAAAAAAATCCCTGCAAAATAAAAATCACAAACAAAGCCCCATGAACCCTGTAAGGCTTTTTAAGAAAATTCTCCTGCAACCATGTGTTATCTTTTGTCATATGTTCCGCGAGCCTTCCTGCAATCACGTTTCTCAATACCGTTCGCTATATGTAAAGTTTGCTGTTTCGTGTAGATTATACCATACGTCCGGGATAGGCGTTAAGCTCCATCCCGTCTGAAATACCATCTTTTAGACGATAGTATCCTCTGGAGGCAATCATAGCAGCGTTGTCTGTACAGTAAATCGGCTGTGGCATAAAAAACGGAAGCCCTTTTAATCTACAAGCCTCTTCCATACTCTTGCGCAACCCTTTATTACAAGCTACACCCCCAGCCATCGCTACCTGTTTATATCCTAACTCATCACAAGCCTTTAAAGTCTTGCCAACTAATACATCCACCACAGCCTGCTGAAAAGAAGCCGCAATATCCTCTATAGGAAGTTGCAAGCGATTAATTACATCTCTTGTGGCTGTTTTAAGCCCACTAAAGCTAAAATCAAACCCATCAACCCTAGCTCTGGGAAAATGATGCGCTTCCGGATTCCCAGTCATAGCAAGCTTATCAATTTTAGGCCCACCGGGATACCCAAGCTCAAGAAGCCGCGCAACCTTATCAAAGGCCTCTCCGGCGGCATCGTCTCTTGTACTGCCTATAACCCGGTAGCTATCATAATCATCCACCGCAAGTATAACTGTATGCCCGCCGCTAACCACCAGGCATAAAAAAGGCGGCTCTAAGCCGCTATCTAGATAATTAGCGCAAACATGCCCCTCAATGTGATGCACACCAACGAGGGGCTTCTTATTTACATATGCCAATCCCTTTGCGTAGTTCAAACCAACCAACAATGCTCCAGCAAGACCAGGGCCATTGGCAACGGCATATCCGTCGATATCAGTCAATTTCACTCTCGCTTCTTTAATGGCACTATTCACTATAAATCCAATTGACTCGATATGCTGCCTGGCGGCAAGCTCCGGTACTACCCCGCCAAAAGGGGCATGAAGTTCTACTTGAGACGCAATTATATTAGAAAGAACAAGCCGCCCGTCTTTTACGACAGAGGCGGCGGTTTCGTCACAGCTTGTTTCTATTCCCAGTACAATCATGCTTTGGTGCTCTTTTCTGAGCGCTGTAAAATCACAAGAAGCGCCCCAACTACAGCCACAAAAATGATAGCAACATTAACCATTGCAAACTCAGATCCTTGGAAATATGCGGTTAAATCCGCAAGCCATTCGGTTATATAAACCTGTGCACTGCCCATAGCAGCCATTGCGCTATATACAGCAGGAGACGCGGTAGTCAGAGCTGTAAGCCATGCGGGATTAAATGCAAATAACAATGCAATTCCTAAGAAAATGGCACCAAGTCCCCAGATAATCCGCATCGACATAGGTATAGGCTTCGAATGTACCGGCATCTTTCGTACTGCTTCCATTACATTGGCGGTAAAGTCAATTGGTGGCACGCTAAGCTCCGCGTCATCCAGTACCTCAAGAGCCATATCAAAACCTATATAATATTCTCGGCAATCTTCACATTCCAGCACATGGAGTGCCAGTTCTTTTGCACTTGCAGGATGGATAGTTTTTTCCATATGCTCCATCATTGCCAATTGTGCTTTATTGCAGTCCATAATTACCTCCTAATCAATGAGCAAAAATCGCGATGCTTTTACGTGTTTTTGTGAATGTTTTTTGCCGTTAGGCAAAAAGATTTCATATAATGAGCAAAAATCGCGATGCTTCTAAATTAAGTTCTAGCTTCAATCAGGCCTTTAAGTAGCTTCCGGCCGCGAAAAATTCTGTTTTTGACCTTAGAAAGTGGCTCCCCAGTCCTGTCAGAAATCTCCTGATAGCTAAGCCCTTCTTGGTGATACAGCACTACAGGAACCTTATACATATCAGGAAGCTCGGCCACGATTTTATTAATCCTGGCGGTCTGCTCCCGCTTAATATAGATATTTTCTGGAGATGAAACAGTACCACCACTAAACCCAGTATCAGTCATATGGGCTTCAAGGGATATAGTGTCTAACTTCTTCTTCCGGTGATGGTCAATTACATGGTTACTGGTAATCCGCATGATCCACGTAGAAAATCTAAAAGCCGAGGTATACGACTTTAGATTTTTATACACTTTAAGAAACACATCTTGAGCCAGATCACTGGCTTCATCGTTGTCTTTTGTCATACGCAAGATAATGGAATAGACTAGATTTTTATAGCGGTTTACAAGCTCTGTAAAGCACTCTTGATCTCCGGCTAGGCAAGCTTCGATTAGCTCCATATCGGTTCTGATATCTTTTTCGACCATGCGTCACCCCTTACATTTACTTATATAAATTTAATCTTCAGTATATTTAATCGTTTTATACATACGATCTTTTCCTACTTTTGTATTGGGAAAGATATCTGTCGCGTTATTTAGATAGTTCCAAGGGTCTGGTAGCGCCGGGCTAAAGTGAGTCAACCACAATTCCTTTGCGTTTGCGGCCTTTGCAATCCTTGCCGCCTCCATAAAAGTCATATGCTTTCTGGCTGTGGCTTTTTCTTGCCGTTCTTCATCGCCGTATAACCCTTCACATATAAATAAATCCGCATCTTTTGCAAAGTGGGCCATCCCAGTTACAGGGCGTGTATCTGTACAAAATACTACCTTTAAACCCTTTCTTGGAGGCCCAAGCACCATATCACTTGTGAACTCCTTACCTTCATATACGATAGAAGTGTCCGTTTGTTTTTGCAATGCACTCCATAATTTTAATGGAATATTCTGGGCCTTTGCTCTGTCGGAATCAAACTTTCCTCTGCGCATAAGTTCAATGCAATATCCAAAACAGGGAGTGCGGTGTTGTAGGGGTAGGGTTTTGATTACCAGCATCTCTTCTGTATAAATAGACTCCTGGGACTTTGGCCATTCTATAAACTCAATAGGAAAAGGCAAATCTTGAGCTATAACACATAGGCACTTCACCACATGCTGAAGGCCGGTTGGGCCAAAGAGCTTCAGCGGCTCAGTCCTTTCCGCATTGGCCATGGTAAGCAGTAACCCAGGCAGCCCTGAAATATGGTCCCCATGAAAATGTGTAAAGCAAATCATATCAATCTGCTTAAACCCCCAGCCCAGCATCCGAAGGCTTACCTGGGTGCCTTCACCGCAATCCACTAAAATCATCTTACCATTTACTCGGCACAACATAGAAGATAAAAACCGCCCCGGTAATGGCATCATACCACCTGTGCCTACTAATGCTATATCTATCATCTTGAGTTAGAACATTCCTCTCCATAAAAGCGCAAAAAAAGAAGGCAGTAAAAGCGAATTAATTCGCTTTTACCACCTTAAATATAGCATAGTGCAGTATAAAGGTTCAAGATTTCCGGTTTTGATGATAATGGTAAAGGTTTATTTACACAAAAGATTTATTTATGATAATCCTGCAAGCTCATAACCCCAGCAGGCTCGACCCGCCATGCCGCAATTGCGTCAATAGCAGTGCGCGCGGCCTCTAATGTCGTAAACATAGGAATAGACTTCCGAACCGCGGCTCGGCGTATATTTGGCCCCATATTATCTGTATCGCGGCGGCGAGTGTTTACTACGATATTAACAGTGCCGTCCATTATCAAATCTGCAATGGGCTTACCACCTTCAACTAGTGGCGCTACCGGCTGGCAATCAATGCCTAGCTCCACAGCTTTATTATAGGTGCTTTGGGTCGCCATAATTTTAAAGCCTAAGGCCAAAAACGCATTGGCAATCCCCGCAAGCTCTGGATAGAACCCTTCGGATATAGATAGCAGCACAGTACCCTCGTTGGGCAGGCGGTGTTTTCCTCCTTCTTGAGAAAGGAAAAATGCCCGATGGAAGTTGTCGCTTAGGCCCAGCACCTCACCCGTTGAGCGCATTTCTGGCCCCAGAACCGGGTCAACTTCATGGAACATATTAAAAGGAAAGATAGCTTCCTTTACCCCATAAACATTGAGTTTGCGTGGCTCTTGGTTAAGGATATCGGCAGTACATTGGCCTTCTCTGGCTTTAATCATTACTTCTGTTGCAAGCTTCGCCATTTGGATATCGCAGACTTTAGACACTAGCGGCACAGTCCTCGACGCTCTTGGGTTGGCCTCTAATACGTATACCTTGCCGCTGTCTTGGTCGATAGCATATTGTATATTCATCAAGCCCACTACCTTGAGTTCTTGGGCTATTTTTTTGGTGTATTCTCTGATGATTAGCTGATGTACTTGGCGGATGGTTATTGGTGGGATGCTGCATGCGCTGTCGCCGGAGTGTACCCCAGTGGACTCGATATGCTCAATTATCGCAGGAACTAGCACGTTTTCGCCGTCGCTTATGGCATCGGCTTCGCACTCAAGGGCCCGATCTAGGAAGCGGTCTATCAAAATCGGAGCCATATCCGAGCCGCTTTGATTTATGGCTCTTTCCATATATGCGGCAAGGTGCTCGGCATTGTGTACTACTTCCATGCCGCGGCCACCTAGTACGTAAGAAGGCCTTACTATTACCGGGTAACCAATACCCTTGGCAACATTAAGGGCTTCGGCTACGGTTTTGGCCATTCCGCTTTCAGGCATTGGGATCTCCAGTCTTTCCATCATTGCTCGGAATAAGTCACGATCTTCTGCTGTGGCAATAATATCTGGTTGAGTGCCTAGTATCGGGACACCCAAAGCCTTTAACTCCTCTGCGATATTAAGAGGGGTCTGGCCCCCAAACTGTACAACTACACCCGAGGGTTGCTCGTGTCGGTAGATGGCCATTACATCTTCTACTGTCAGTGGCTCGAAGTATAGACAGTCGGCAGTGTCGTAGTCGGTAGATACGGTTTCAGGGTTACAGTTAACCATTACGGTTTCATAGCCTAGGTCGCGTAAGGAGTAGGTTGCGTGGACACAGCAATAGTCAAATTCTATCCCCTGGCCGATACGGTTGGGGCCGCCGCCAAGGATCATGATTTTCTTCTTAGAAGGAATCTTTGTCTGCTGGGTTTTGCCTAGATAGGTGGAATAATAATAGAAAGCTTCATCTGCACCGCTTACTTGGATGGAGTCAAAGCTTTTGTAAATTCCAAGGGCGGCTCGCTTGCTTGCTACGGCGATTTCATCGACTTGCAGTAGTTTGGCAATGTATTTATCGGCAAAGCCGTCTTTTTTTGCGCGAATTAGTAATGTATCAGGTAGTGGCTGACCGCGATGGGCTATTATTTCTTCTTCCATATCTATCATTTCTTTTAGATGGTTTAGGAAGAAGGGCTTTATGAATGTATGCTTATGCATTTCGTCTACGGTTACGCCTTTACGCAAGGCTTCATATACAATGAAAAGCCGCTCGCTTGAGGGGCGTTCTAGCATTTTCATTAACTCTTCTTTACTTAGATCATTGAAATTGCTGGCAAAGCCTAGACCGTGGCGGCCATTTTCCAATGAGCGGATAGACTTTTGTAGGGATTCTTTGAAGCTTTTGCCTATGCTCATGGACTCGCCTACGGCCTTCATCTGGGTGCCCAGTATATCTGTTGCTTCTGAGAATTTTTCAAATGCCCATCTTGGGAATTTTACTACTACATAGTCACCTGGCGGGGTGTATTTATCCAATGTGCCTTCTTTCCAGTATGGAAGCTCGTTTAGGTTAAGCCCAGCGGCTAGCTGTGCGGCTACACGCGCTATTGGAAAGCCGGTAGCTTTGGATGCCAGGGCTGAGGAGCGGGATGTGCGAGGGTTGATTTCTATAATAACGATACGGTCATCTATGGGATTATAGGCGAATTGGCAGTTGCAGCCTCCGATTACTCCAACGCTTCCTACCACTTTATAAGCGGCTTCTTGTAGACGGCGTTGTACATCTTCTTTTACATCAAGCATGGGCGCGCAGCAGATAGAGTCCCCGGTGTGTACTCCCATTGGGTCTAGATTTTCTATGAAACAGGCGGTAATCATATGACCGGTGTTGTCACGCACTATTTCCAGCTCCAGCTCTTCCCAGCCCAGTATGCTTTCTTCGATTAGAACTTGGTTGATAAGACTTGCGGCTATACCTCTGGCGGATACGGTACGGAGTTCTTCTTCGTTGTAGCAGATTCCGCCCCCTGTGCCACCCATCGTGTATGCCGGGCGCACAACACAGGGGTAGCCTAGCCCATTGGCGATTTCTACCGCGCCTTCTACGGTATATGTCTCGGCGGAGCGGGCCATCTCTACCCCTAACTCTGCCATCATTTCTTTAAAGATTATTCTATCCTCGCCCCGCTCTATTGCGGCTAGGTTTATCCCTATTACTTCCACTTCGTATTTTTTTAGTATTCCGGTCTTATCCAGCTCCATTGCCAGGTTAAGAGCTGTTTGGCCGCCGCAGTTGGGTAGTAGAGCATCCGGGCGCTCTTTGGCTATTATCAGCTCTATGCGCTTTGCGTTGAGCGGCTCGATGTAGGTGATATGGGCTATGTCAGGGTCTGTCATGATTGTGGCCGGGTTAGAGTTTACCAGTACTATTTCATACCCCAGGGCTTTAAGGGCTTGGCAGGCTTGGGTACCGGAGTAATCGAACTCACAGGCTTGTCCGATTACGATTGGGCCTGAGCCGATGATTAGGATTTTCTTGATATCTGTTCTTTTTGGCATAGTTTGTCCCCTTCTGGTTGATTTGTTTTTTTTTGGGTAAAAGCTTACTGCATAAGCAGTGCCATTACAGCTTTTTGGGCATGTAGGCGGTTTTCCGCTTCATCGAAGATTACATTGGTGTGGGCTTCGAATATGTCTGATGTAATTTCTTCGCCGCGATGGGCGGGTAGGCAGTGTAGTACTATTGCGTCAGGGTTTGCTTTGTTCATAAGCTCGGCGTTTATTTGATAATTGGCAAAAGTTTTCATTCTGGCGGCGGCTTCGGCTTCCTGCCCCATGCTTGCCCATACATCTGTTGCCAGTACATCAGCTTGGATGGCGGCTTTGGATGGGTCTTGCACCAGTTCGAAGGCGTCGCTGTAGCTTTTGGCAAAGTTAATCACATCTTGATGCGGCTCATGGCCTTTGGGTACTGCCACGGATATTTTCATGCCTACTGTTAAACAGCCTATTACTAGGGAGTTGCACATGTTATTACCATCGCCTATATAGGCCAGCTTTAGGCCCTCTAGCTTTCCTTTATACTCTCTGATGGTCATAAGGTCAGCAAGGATTTGGCATGGGTGGTCGTAGTCTGTTAGGCCATTGATTACCGGGATGCCAGACCATTTTGCTAAATCTTCCACATCTTGCTGTTTGAAGGTGCGGATCATAATCCCATCTACATAGCGGCCCAGTACTCTTGCCGTGTCTTCTATCGGTTCTCCTCGGCCCATTTGCAGGTCTGAAGCCGATAAAAAAAGCGCCTGCCCGCCTAGTTGGTACATACCTGTCTCAAATGAGACTCTAGTGCGGGTGGACGCTTTTTGGAATATCATAGCTAATGTTTTGCCCTTTAGGGGCTGTGGTGCATTGCCTTTTTTCTGCTGGGATTTCATAGAATCAGCCAAGTCTAGGATTGTAATAATATCCTCCTTGGAAAGATCCAGCATCTTAGTTAAGTGCTTAATCACGGCGATCCTCCTCGTATAAGCGTTGCGATTTGAAATGGGCTGAAGCCTAATTTCAAACGAAATCGCTATTTTTGATTGGATTTTTGAGGGGGTTTATGCAAAATAACTGCATATTTATTCATTGCCGTGCTATTAATCAAATTGAAAATATCATGTAAATCAGCGCTGAGCAAGAATCATCTCAAAAATCAGTACTCAGCACATTATGCATAATTTTGAGTCCGGCGTCAATATCATTTCTTTCGATTATTAGTGGGGGCAGTAGGCGTAGTATGTCAGTGCCCGCAGTTAAGGCGGCCAAGCCCGCTTCTAGTAGCCTTGCATTGATGGCGGCTGGAGGGTGGTTTTTCATTTTTATACCTATCATTAGGCCTCGGCCTCTAATTTCTTCTACACAGCTAAGATTCATGGAACTTACTTTTTCGCGGATGTAGTCACCATTTTCGGTGATGGTGGAAAGTTGGGGTTCGATGATATCCAGTACGGTTAAAGCCGCGGCACAGCAGATAGGGTTTGCGCCATAAGTAGTACCATGATCCCCTGGGCCCAAGGTTGACTGTAGTTTTTCGGACACCATAAAGCCGCCTAGGGGCAAGCCTCCGGCTATGCCTTTGGCAAAGCTTATGCCGTCAGGCTGTACGTCAAAGTGCTGATAACCAAACATTTTACCTGTGCGGCCTATGCCTGTTTGGATTTCGTCGAAGAGGAGTAGCCAGTCATTTTTGCGACATGCCTCGGCGGCAATCTGTACTTGCTTTGGATCTAGAGGTATAACTCCCCCTTCACCTTGGATGGGCTCAAGTAATATTGCGCAAACATCATCCCATGGGTCGATAAGTTTTAAGTTTTCAGGAGATATGTGCCTAAAGCCTGGGGTAAAAGGGTGAAAGTGGTGATGGAATTTATCTTGGCCTGTAGCGGCAAGGGTTGTAATGGTGCGCCCGTGGAAGGAATCTCTTAATGTGACAATGGTGGCTCGGCCTTCTCCGTATTTATCCCGGCTATATTTTCGAGCGATTTTAATCAGGCCCTCGTTGGCCTCTGCGCCAGAGTTGCAAAAGAATACTTTAAACTCGTCGCCGCAAAGTTTTGCGGCTAGTTTTGATGCGGGTTCTGTATAGTAGAGATTAGAAACATGGGCTAGGTTTTGGGCTTGGTTAGTAACAGCTTGCACCCACTTAGGGTGTGCATAGCCAATGGAGTTAACCCCTATCCCTGACATAAAGTCAATGTACTCCTTGCCGTCCGCATCCCAAAGGCGGCAGCCTTGACCCTTTACAAAGGCCACCGGATAACGGCCATAGGTTGGCAATATGTGCTGGTCAGATACTTGCTTGATGGTTTGATTTGTCATTTTATTCTCCTTATATTTTCACATAGCCGGAGGGGGTAGTCCCGGTAACTCGTTTAAACGCTCGGCGGAAGGTATTGGTATTGCTATAGCCAGACTGCAAAGCCACATTATCTATTGTAATCGAATTATCTTCAAGAAGCTTACAGGCGTGCTCGATGCGGATACGCTCTAGGTAGCGGCTAAAGGGCTCTCCTACTTGCTCTGAAAAGAATTGAGAGAAATAGTTTTCCGCTACATTAAAATGGGACGCGAGTATAGCCACATTAAGATTGCTATTATGGTGGTACTCGTTTATATAGGAAAGGATGCTTTCTTTAAGCTTTTCCTTGCGGCCTTTTTTGGAGGTATTTAGCTGTGTACAAAAATCTAAATAGGCGCTTCTTATAGCCAGGTAATACTCGCTAGGTTTTTCTGTCAATTTTTTCTCAAGTGCCTTGAAATTCACGCTAATTTTAGTCTCTGCGGATAATTTTATCAATATAACATGAAGGCCAGAGAGGTATAGCTGCCTTACATTGGTGGAGGCCCATCGGATTCTGACTCTTTCGTATGCCTCATCCAGATATTTGCCTAGTGTATTCTTGTCTCCTTGGCGTACCAATTTTATCAGGCATTGTTCTTGCTCTTTGCCAAACAGGTCATCGGTGTCGCCTGGAGTGATATCTATAAACCATATTGTATGATTATCCTGTTGCAAGATATCTGCATAGTCGGCGGCAGTAGTTGCCTCTTGTAAAGACATATGAATATCCCCAGGATTATCATAAGCCTCCCCGATGCCGCATAAGGGAATAAACCCAAATTGCCCGTTAAACCCCTCTTGCATTGCGCGGATAGTAGGCTCAATTTCATCTTCGGTTTCAAAGGACGCAATAAGGGCGAGTTCGTTATTCCCAAGAGTATGCACGACAAACCGCGGTGTGGCTAGGTTAATGAAAAAGGCTCGATACATATCCCAGTCGCTAAGAGGCGCATCTGTTGGGATAAAACTGCTGGGTAAAATCCGCACCAAAATAACACGGTAACTATTACCGCCAAATTGGATGCCAACATGTTTTAAGCTTACTTCCAATTTTTCTATTGAGGTGAAATTATTTTTTAGAAGTTTATCTACATATAAAGTCTCCATGGATTTACGCTGCTCGCTTACCAGCTCTTGAAGGCCTATATTAAAAGAAAGCAACTGGGTGATTGGTAAAGTATTGCGATAAGAAAGAATAATAGAGGCAATAAGCCCAATAAGCAGAGCCGCCATTGTCAAGGAGATTACAACTGTACGAAGCATTATCATATCCGCTCGGATAGCATCCAAAGGCAGCAGGGTTAAAAAACTCAAGTTGCTAAAACCAGATGGGATGTAAATGGCCAATGTATCATTGCCATCCCAGGTTATTTCACTTACATGTACGTCTCCTGACCTGTTTAGGTCAATATTCAAGTATTCGCCCTGGAAGCTTCCTGTTGAGGCTATTATGCGGCCGCCATCTAGGATAAAGGTTTCCCCGCCGTATTCATCCAAAGAGCCGGTAATCATATCGTAAAGCTCATTGGCATTGAGTAGATACATCATAGCACCCCAGACTCTGGTAGTGTCATATTCTGGTATGCCGAAAATCGTAGGCATTGAGAAAATATAAGGAATATACAGCCCCGTGCGGTTGAGAAAGGTAACCCGCTGTGCAGGCATAAAGCGGGAAAAATGCCTCTGGTTAAACAGCAGGTGTGTAAACTCCTCATAGGGCATATCCCCAAACTGCAAGAAATCCTCATCAGAATCCCCATAGAAATCCCAAAAATTAGAACTGAAAAAGTTATGTCCAAAAACGACACCATTGTTACGCAAGAAAAGAAAACTTCGATCCCCATCTTGCACACTATGAAAGGCAAAGCGGTTAAACTCATGAAAGAATACATAGAACCAGTACATATTGGGTGAACTTGCATCTGTAATAGGCAGATGAATTATCCGCTGAAGCCGCTCGTCAAAGCTAAGCTCTAGTACTGCGTTATCTATCCGTGCAAGCCTTTCATCAAAAATATCCCGGAAATTACTTAGCTTAAAGATATTGGTTTGGATTACATTAGCCTCAATAATATCTGTGGCACGTGCGTTGGCGTATAAAGTTATTGCCAAAGGGATGAATAGGATAAGCACGTAAGAAATAACAAAGCGCTTAAAATTTTTATCCCGCATGATATGTATGCCCCGCATATCCTCACCACCTGAAAATGAAGTGATGAGCATTGTAACACCTAAGTCCTAAGAAATACAAGGATATATGCCAATGTAGACACTCGTATACTAAGAAAATGATAGTAAATCTAGCCAACTGCACCCTATCAAAATTTGGATTTTCCTATCAAATCGCACAATATCCTTTTAAATGATTCTTGTGCCTCTTGCACCAGAGATTTACTATGCGCTTACCTAATTGGGCGGCGGGGTCAGAGCCCTATTCTTAATGAAAGGTTGTGCTGTATGGAACAAGCATCAACCAAGCCAGCAGTCAGCGCACGGTTACGGAACTATGGCCTTCAAATGTGGAAAGCTCGTTTCATTTACCTGCTCGCGTTGCCTGGGATTGTATACTTGGCTATTTTCCAATACGGGCCTATGTACGGGGTACTTATGGCCTTCCAAAACTTCCGTCCACGTGACGGTATCATGGGAAGCCAGTGGGTAGGCCTTGCCAACTTCCAACGCTTCTTTGATCATCCTCATTTCTGGCGGCTGATTTCAAATACGGTAATCCTTAATGTGTACCAGCTTTTATTTGTATTCCCTCTTCCTATAATCTTTGCCCTTCTACTTAACGAGCTTAGAGGAAAACGCTTTAAGAAAACCGTCCAGACAGTCAGCTATCTTCCTAATTTTATCTCCATGCCTGCCATCATAGGTATGATGATAATGTTCGTATCTCCAACAGACGGTTTTGTTAATCGTATAATCGTGAGCCTAGGTGGCGAAGCCGTTCACTTTATGGCCCGCCCAGAATGGTTCCGCCCGCTGTTCATAATCTCAGAAATATGGACGACTTTAGGTTGGGCTGCCATCATTTATATTGCAGCATTAGCCGGGGTAAACCCTGAATTATATGAAAGCGCGGTAATAGACGGTGCCAGCCGCCTTAAAATGATGCGGCATATCTCCATACCTTCAATTGCCCCTACAATTATCATTCTCTTCCTATTAAATGTAGGTACTATTATGAGTCTGGGACATGAAAAGGCGCTTCTGATGCAAAATTCTCTTAACCTGGAAACAGGGGAGATTATCAGTACCTTTGTATTTAGGCGAGGGCTTGAGTCTCTAGATTACAGTTTTGCAACTGCTGTTCAGTTCTTTAACTCCATAATAAACATCGCAATATTGACCATTGCCAACACAATAAGCCGACGTGTTTCAGAAACCAGTCTGTGGTAGGAGGAGGATATTATGGTTAGGGATAAAAGCATTTCCTCCATGCTAATGGACGTAATTATCCATATTATTATGATTTTTGTGCTAGTAGTAACTATCTATCCTGTGCTTCATGTATTAGCTTCTAGTTTAAGCGGGCGTATTGCTAATGAAGCAGGTTTGGTGAGTTTTTACCCGGTAGATTTTACTGTTGAAGCTTATGTAATGATTTGGCAAGCCGGGACGGTTCCTAATGCATTTGTCAACTCTGTGCAGTATACGGCAGTTGGGGTTTTGATACAGATGTTGGTGACTACCTCTTTTGCCTATGCGCTTTCACGCAAAGGTGTGCCGCTTAGGGGCTTCCTTACCTTCTTTGCAATTTTCACTATGTATTTCTCTGGTGGTATGATTCCTACGTTTATGTTGGTTAGGAATCTTAACCTGCTTGGCACGATGTGGGCGCTGGTACTTCCTCCTGCTATGGGTATCACCAATATGATAATCATGCGCACATTCTTCCAAAACCTCCCTGCGGAGCTTGAGGAAAGCGCGAGGCTGGACGGAGCCAACGACCTTACTATTTTCTTTAGAATTATCCTGCCACTTTCCAAGGCTGTGCTTTATACAATCGGGTTATTCTACGCGGTTGGGCACTGGAACTCCTGGTTCCCAGCTATGATTTACCTCAGAGACCCGGATATGTTCCCGTTGCAGCTTATTCTTCGCCAGATTGTAGTACTTGCCGGAGATATCCGTGACGCTGCTATGACAGGGGAGCTGCACGCTGTTGGCTTCCTTGGGCAGATAAATGTAATTGCGATACGCTACGCTGTTGTATGTATTGCCATAGTACCAATGTTGATCATATATCCCTTTGTGCAAAGGCACTTTATTAAGGGTGTAATGATAGGATCATTAAAAGGCTGATCGCGCAAGGCGCGATCCCGCAGCACAGCGAGGAAGCCCTGACGGGCTTTGCCCGGCTGGGCGGCGGGGCTTGGGGCAGCGCCCCATTAAAAAGGAGGATTCACCATGAAACGTATTTTTACATTGGTGTCACTAGTGGTACTTGCTGGTTTGCTTATTGGCTTACTATCAGCATGTAACAGCGAAGAAGACACCCAAGCCCCTGTTGCAACCCCAACACCAGAACAGCAGCAGCAAGACCAAGCCGATGCCACTGACAACGGCCCAGAAGTAGACGAACCTGTAGTACACGAAGGCCCCAACGGCCCCAACGGCCATCTTGCCGACTGGTCAAATATCGACCTTAGCGAGCAAGTAACCATCACCATCACCCGCCGTGGCGGCCCTCGCGATGTTTCTCAAGAGAACATGTGGGCAGAGTTTATGCTGGAGAACTTCAACGCCATTCTTGACGTGACAGATATCTCCAACGCGGACTATGTAACCCGTATGAACTTAATGTTCGCAGCCGGTGAAGCCGATGACGTATCTATTGCTCACCGTCCAGACTTTATGCTCAACGACTGGATTGAAGCTGGATACCTTCGTGGATTCACCTATGAAGATACTCTTCGCTTCCTGCCAAATTTTGTTGATCACTTTGCAGATGGCAGATTCCCAGTAGTATGGGCCAGCAATGTTCACTCTGATGGTCTTATCTACCGCTTCCCAGGCCGCCGTGCTCAAGACCTTAACATGACCTGGATGTACCGTGCAGATATCTTTGAAGAGCTGGACCTAGCCTTCCCATACACCACAGATGATCTCTTTGATGTGCTTGTGCAGCTTAGGGACCACACAGGCATGTATCCAATCGTAGAAGCCGACCCAGATACAGCGATTTGGGCCTTTGCAGGCTGGCTTCAAGCCTTTGGTATGCCCGAACTTGCCGCTCGTGATATCTCAATGGTAGACCCACGCACCGGCGAATTCATTCCTTTTATCTTCACAACCGATATGTACCGCGATGTGCTTAGTTTCCTTAATCGCCTATTCGAAGAAGGTCTAATGTGGCCAGAATTTGCAACAGGCACAGCAGAACAACGTGACAGCCTTATGGCTCGCGGTCATCGTCATGTAATCTGGGGCTGGCCAGAGCAAATTCCAACCCAGCTTAACGAACTATCCCAAACAGATAATCCAGACGCCCGTTGGGAATGGTCACGTGACATGATCACCGCCGACCCAGCAACAGGCCACTTCTTTAAAATGGATCCATTCTTCGCAGCGGACGGCGTAGGCTTTAACGCAGACGCTTCTGACATTGCAGTAGAGCGCTTCCTATATATCCTCAACTGGCTATACTCAGATGAAGGTATGCGCTTCACCACCTTCGGAATCGAAGGCGTACACCATGAAGTTCAAGGCACCTACTATCGTTTCCTCGACCATATGAACTCCCCAATCCGTGCTGCAGGGCATCAACTAATGCACTATGGTTGGGTGGTACTTGGTACCCCGCATCATCACAACCAAAACAACTTCTACCGTCCAATCATGGTAGAACTGGCCGAAACTTTTGTAGGCCGCCCCAATTACTACTATCATGTAGCCCCAATCATCCACTTTACAGCCGACGAAACCAGAGATCTTGCCGATATCCAAACCCTTCTAAACCAAACCAGAGACACCTACTTTGCAAGATTTGTAATGGGTCATGTAGATATCAACGACGATACAGCATGGGCAAACTATATCAACACAATGAACCAACTGGGCTTAGAGCGCGCAATTGAAATCCGCACAGAAGCCTTTAACCGTACACCACAGCCATAGGCGGTAAAAACCATGGGGCTCTGCCCCATACCCCGCAAGCTTTTGAAAAAGCTTGATCAAAACTTTAAAAGGAGCCGCGCTTTGCGCGGCTCTTGTTTAGTAATCAAATTTTACATAATACCGATTCCAAATTAAAACCTGTCTGACAGAGCGGCGGCTTGAAACGCGAAATAAGCGTTTCAAGTAGTTTTGCTGCGATAGGCAGATAGGATTTTAATTGGAATCGGTATAAAATTGAAAAAAGGAGATGATTTAATGAGTCGGTTATATTTTGAAAAATACGCCAACTTTGAAAGAAAAAACGAACCCGTAAGGGTTTCCATCCCCTTCCCAAAAGGAAAATTGATGGATACAGAAAAATTGCAAGTAAAAGACACAGTAACCCAAACAAAGGCTCTAAGCTACTGGGAGGATGGCTCAGTAAAATGGGCAAAGGTAGATTTCCTGGCAGACCTGCCGGCAAATGCAAGCAAAGAATATGAATACGGTTTCGACTTTGAAGGTGTAGAGTCCAAGCCAATCAATATAACCAAAGCAGAATCCATTATAGAAATAGATAACGGAGCTATAAAAATAAACTTAAACAACACCCCAGGCACAAAACCTTTCCACTCCATAGGATTCTTAACCCAAGACCAAATAAATGGCCCGTACATCATTGATGAAGATGATAATCAGCGTATAGCAATAATAAGTGGCCCATGGGAAATTGAAGAGCATGGCCCGGTTCTAACAAAGCTTTGTGTAAAAGGTAGTCATTTTCTAGACTTCATGCTCACAGTAACCATCTACGCCAATACCCCATGGTTTGAAATCTCTTACAGAATAATCAACCGCCACAACGCGGAATATGTAACCATTAAAAAAATTGCTTTTGACATACATCTAAAATCTGCCCAGGCTACCGATTTAAGCCTGGCAACATCCAATTACCTAACCAATATCCAAAAAGGAGAATCCCACTTTATAATAGACGACGAATACCTGCTTCTAGACCCCAACGAACACACCCCTGAAGTATTTTACGGCACGTTCTTCGCAGACTGGGTTGGCGAGCAAGAAGGCATATGCGCCACCCACTACCAAGCCTATCAAAACTTCCCCAAAGGCCTTAAAATAGAAAAAAATCTACTGTCCATAGAAATCTTGCCAGAAGAATATGGCAGTTTAAAATATTATAGAGGCATGGCCAAAAGCCATACTTTCTTCCTGCACCTTCACAACAAAACAGACGATATCAATAAGCGCAGCCTAATGATGCAACAACCAGACAGGCCAAATCTTCCAGCTGAGGTGTACGGAGAAAGCGGCGTATTCACAGGCATCTTCGCTAAAAATAAGTGGCAACCATTCCATTCTTATATAATGAACCTGGCCGACAACCGAGGCAAGGCCTACGGCATACTACATTGGGGTGACACTCCAGACGGCGGATATTCCCAACAAGGACGAGGCGGCGGTATGTCTGTCTGGACCAACAATGAATATGATTTCCCATACCAGGCCATACAGTTATACGCCCAAACAGGTGAGCGCCGCGTCCTAGACTATGCTCTAACCGCCGCAGCGCATTTGGTAGATATAGATATCTGCCACTCCAGCGATGACCCGCTGCGGCAAGGCGCACAAATAGAACATTCTCGCGACCATGTAACCGGAGATGTAAACATCTCTCACCAATGGGTAGAAGGCTTATTTGAATACTATCATCAAACAGGGGACAAATTCGCCTATAATACAGCCATTGGAGTAGGGGAGAATATATCCCGATATTTAGACCTCCCAAGATACCACCAGAAAGGCAACGTAAACGCAAGAGAAACCGGCTGGGCGCTACGTGCTCTAATGTCCTTATACCAAGAAACCGGAGACAAAAAGTGGCTGGAGAAAGCTGACTTCATTATCTCCCACTTCGAAGATTGGCAAGAGACATATGGCGGCTTCTTCGCCCCATATACGGATCATACCCTGGTGCGAGTACCATTTATGATAGGGGTAGCGGTAGCAAGCCTAATGCGCTACTACCGAGTAAAGCCCGAGCCCAAAATCAAAAACATGATTGTAAGCGCAATGGACGACCTATGTGAAAACGCCATCCTGGAAAACGGCATGTTCTACTACAAAGAGCTGCCAAGCCTAAACCGCCCAGGAGCAAACCCCATAGTACTTGAAGCCTTAGCCTGTGCTTATGAGCTAACAGGAGATGAGAAATACCTAAGAGCCGGAATCCCCACTTTTATTGCAAACATAAGCAAAAAAAACAGTGGCCCCGGAAAAAAATCCAGAGTCACCGACGGAGTGCTACACGATGGAGCCGGGCCGAAAGGCTTTGCCCAAGGGTACTATCCCTTAACCTTCTACTATTATCACATAAGCGGCACAAATATCATAAACGAACTGTCTCGATACTTTTGACAAAAGTATTCAAAGCCAGTAATCACAAGAAAGGTGATAAATGATGAAATACACTAATCCCATAATACCAGGCTTTTACCCAGACCCAAGCATCTGTAAAAAAGGAGATGACTACTACCTAGTCACATCCTCATTCGAGTTCTTCCCGGGTGTGCCCATCTTCCACTCAAAAGACCTAGTAAACTGGAAGCAAATAGGCCACTGTCTAACCCGCAAAAGCCAACTAGACCTAGAAAATATACCCGCATCCAAGGGTATCTACGCCGCAACCATCCGCTACAACCCACATGATGACCTATTTTATATGGTAACTACCAACGTGACTAAGATAGGTAACTTTTATGTATCCGCCAAAGACCCGGCAGGCCCATGGTCAGAACCTGTGTTAGTAGACCAGGGCGGTATAGACCCTTCTTTTTACTTTGAAGACGATGGAACTGCCCATTTTATTTCCAACGCACGGGATAGAAGCGTCCACAAGGCAGGCTTTTTGATGGGGCCCATTAACCTGCAAACCGGTGAATTTACAAGTCCGCCAGTCCCATTGTGGGGCGGTATAGGCCAAAACGCCCCGGAAGCCCCCCATATCTACAAGCGAAACGGCTGGTACTACCAACTAATAGCAGAAGGCGGAACAGAGCTTAACCACATGGTAACCATAGCCCGAAGCCGCGAGCTTTACGGACATTACGAGCCATTTCCAATGAACCCGATACTGACCCACCAAAACCAAAAAGGCCACTTAATACAAGCCACAGGCCACGCCGACCTAATAGAAGATGACCAAGGACGCTGGTGGGCAGTATTCTTAGGATACCGTCAAACCCATCAATACTTCCACCACTTGGGCCGGGAAACCTTCTTAGCCCCGGTAGAATGGGTCGATGACTGGCCGATAATAAACGGCGGCAAAGCCATAGAAATAGAAATGGAACATGATTATAACCATGATGTAGTGCAAAGACCAAAAACCGCTTACACCACAGGCCTAAAATCCTGGGATATGAACTGGGTATACCTACGCAACCCAGACCAGTCCTGTTACGACTTCACCGAAAAAGGCTTAGTTTTATCAGGCAACGAATATACACTCTCTGATATAGCTAATCCCGCGTTTTTGGGAATCCGTCAGCCTCATCTCACAGGCAAAGCCGAATTTGAAATGGAGCTTCTCCCAGATTCCAAAGGTGAAGCAGGCGTATCCGTTTTCTATAAGTTCGACGCCCACTTCGATATTTTCATGACTCGCGAAGGCAAAAAGAACTACCTATGCTTCCGCAAGGTAGTGGGAGATATTGTCCATCTGGAAAAGAAAATACCAACCAAGACCAACAATATAACGATTAAAATCTGCGCAAAACCCTTGGAATACTGTTTCTGCGCAAAAGTGGACGGCAAAAAAGTATACTTAGGCAAAGGCCTAACCCGCCATGTATCCACAGAAGCCCACGAGCTAGGCTTTACCGGTGTGTTCTATGCCTTATATGCCAGTGGTGTAGGCAGCAAAGCCCTATTTGCAAGTGCGAAAATATCCCAAGGTGAGCAAGATTGATTAAGCGTTTTTTGCTCATGGCCTGGGGTGCTGGGATGATGTCTTTTTTTCTGGCTTACTCCCTAAGCGCCGGCTTTGTTGTAACTGGGGTAGGGATTGGGCTGTTTGCTACAGCATCTGCCCCACCGCCTGAGTTCTTCGGCGAAGGGAAGGCTAATAAGCGAAAGAATCAGGTTTGTTTCTTTTTTCTCAATGCCTTATTAGGTATGATATTGTGCTTTTGTATATCTTGGATATGGCCATTTATATTTACTTGGGATATGGAGCCAATATTCTTCGGCTTGGTTTACGGTGTGCTCCATGTAGCAATTACATTTACATTAAATTGGATTTGGGGCTATGTGAAAACATAGTCCTTTTTTTGTGCTAAAATGAAACAGAGATTTAATGCGGGCAGCGCCCTCATTTAAAAGGAGTTTCTAATGGGATTATTTAAAAAGAAAAAACTAGCCATAGAAAAGGCCAAAATAGAAAAAACCCACGAAATCATATGCTTGTACTGCTTCCGTAACTTCAACCACGATAGGGTACTCTTTCGTGCTGTAAGCGCCATCGACTCGGAGGGTTATCGTGCTGCGATAGATCATCCGTTAGACGAATATCGTGCCCGCTTTTTTATGGGTTCGCTAGGGGAGCTTCCAGTAGTATTGGACCCAGACGAAGTAGGAGAGGCAAATAAAGGTTATCTGCGTGGTATTCTCTCCTCATTAAAAGATAGCCATGGCAACACCTCAACTAAGCGTCTATGTCCTTATTGCCATAACGATGTGCCCGCCATTGCGGGCTTTGCACCCAGTACGATAATCTCAATAATAGGCGCCCCCGGTGCAGGGAAATCCGTATACCTAACCAGTCTAATCCACACATTAAAATCCGTAACTTCCCATAATTTTGATGTGTTTTGCACCCCAATATCCAACGAAATGGGACGCAAGTTCAAATTCGAATACGAAGACCCACTGTTGGATACCGGATATTTGGCAGACTCAACTCAAAAGCAGCAAGAGCCTCTAATCTTTACATTCTCTTTTGCCGATGGCACCAAGCCAGAGATAAATATCGCTTTTTTTGATATTGTTGGCGAAGGCAGGGCTAACCTTGAGTACCTGGAAATTTTCGCCGCACATGTGCGCAATTCTTCAGGGGTAATGTTTATGGTAGACCCGCAGCAATTTCGCCCTATATCCCGCAGAATCCACATGATGAACCAAATGAACTACGATATCGGCGCCTCACGTGAGCCTGCGGAGGTTTTAAGCACCCTTGTAGAAAACTATATCTATAAACAATCCAATGGTATTTCCAATATCCCCACAGCAGTAGTGCTAACCAAAACCGACCTACTGGAAGCCATAAGCTACGAAGGGGATTATATTCGCCCAAGAAGCAATGTGTTTTCCCGCTATACCCATCAAGATCACTTAAATCTAACCCAAACGGATATCGTCAACTACGAGATAGATGAATTTATTCAGCGCATTGATCCTAACTTCCGCAATGCCCTGCAGCGACGCTTTGCACATCTTGGGATGTTCGGGGTTTCGTCTGTTGGGACTAATCCCGACGCGATTAATCAGCGGTTGGCTCAGTTTGCCCCGGTTAGAGTGGATGAGCCTTTCTTGTGGTTGCTATATAAGCTGGGCTATGTTGAAGGATTTTATGAAGGTGCGAGACTGTAATGGAACGCATATTACTTGTAGAAGATGATGCCATCATAGCTTCCGGGCTAGTGTATGCCTTAGAGCAAGCCGGATATGGCGTAGTTCATGCAAAGGACATAAAATCTGCGCGGGACGAGACAGAGGTCTTTGATTTGGCAATACTTGATGTAGGGTTGCCTGACGGAACCGGATTTGATTTGGTAGAAGGGCTAAAGGGTAAGGGAACCTCCATAATTTTCCTAACGGCAGTGGATGATGAAGGCAATATTATCAAAGCCTTTGAAGGAGGCGCTGAGGATTATGTAACTAAGCCCTTCCGCTTAGGGGAGCTAATGGCACGGGTAAAAGCTGTGCTTCGCCGCCGGGGCGGACAGGTGGATTCCATGAATCTTGGTCAGGTAACCGTGAACCCAGTCGAGGGTAAGGCCTATATTGGCACAGTCCCATTAGAGCTAACCGCCTTGGAATACCGTCTTCTTCTGACCTTCACAAATAACAAAAATCAAATCTTAGCCCGCGAGCAAATACTAAGCCAAATATGGGATTCCGCCGGGATTTTTGTGGAAGATAACACCCTAACCGTATACATCAAGCGTCTACGAGACAAGTTGGGTACCGCCGCAAATATAGAAACAGTAAGGGGAATGGGATATCGTGCCAATGATAATTAGCCGCAAAGAGATAGAATCCCTGTCAAAAGATATAAGAAGAATAATAGACGGCCAAGAAGTTGACCTCAGAGACAACTTAGAAGGCCGTCTTTCTATACTTAAAAATGATATCCACACACTGGCAGGCCGCTTGAATGAGGAATCAGCCAGTTTAAAAAAGGAGAAATCCGCAATGGCCAATACTTTAGCAGATATCTCCCATCAACTAAAAACTCCACTAACCGCCATGATAGTAATGGTAGAACTATTAGAAACTGCTCCGTCTGATAAGCGTGCAGAATTCATATATAACTTAAAACAAGGTTTAACTCAAACTGAATGGCTTGCGAGCACCTTATTAAAAATGGCAAAACTAGAATCAGGCACCGCCGCCCTAAACCCAGTATATATCCATGCATCTCACTTGCTGGATATAGCCCTATATCCCCTACACATCCTGTTAGATATCAAAGATCAAAAGGTGAATATAACTGGCGATTCCCAATTATACTGTGACAAGAACTGGACAGCCCAAGCTCTAACCAATATTATCAAAAACGCATCAGAACATTCTCCCGAAGGCTGCGCTATAGAAGTAAATATATCCACAAACCCCATAAGCACCCAAATATCTATAACAGACCAAGGCCAAGGAATCCCCGATTCGCAAATAAAAGGCTTATTCAATCGCTTTGGCAATTCCCGCAAAGGCAACGGCATAGGTCTAGCTCTATCCTTGGCAATAATGCGAGAGCAAAACGGTGATATAGAGGTGAAAGGCAGAAGCGACCACAAAGGCGCAACCTTCATATTAAAATTCTATCCACAGGCGCGTTCCCCCCGCGTTCCTCGTAAGATGTAGTAATGATTTTCCAAAAACCGCTTGAAGCGTGCGGATTTTTGAAAAATCAACTACATCTAACTGCGGTACGCAGTATACCCGTTGACAATCACAAAATTGTATAGTACCTTCCATATGCGCAACAGTGTTGCGCATTTTTTGTGAAGGTGGCGATTTTATGATTGATAATATTGCAAAAGCCCTAGGGGTCTCCAAAACCACAGTATCTCGTGCAATAAGCGGTAATGGCCGAGTATCCGAAAAAACTCGTGAACGCATCCTTCGCTATACAGCTGAGATTGGCTATGTCCCCAATGCCGCCGCAAGCAATCTTGCCACCACCCGTACCCGCAATATTGCCTTCTCCATGCCATTAAACCGTGACGCCACCCGCTCTGCTTACTTCCTTGAGTGCTTCTTCGGTGTAAGCAAAATGGCTTCCACTGCTGCCTATGATGTAATAATGGTGGGTGATCGACTAGAGCAAATAAGCCGAATAATCCAAAGTCGTAAAGCCGATGGTATGGTACTAACCCGCCATATAATTGGCGACGCCGACTTAGAAAAACTAGCTCAATCAGGTATCCCTATAGTGCTAACAGGCGTAACCTTAGTCCCCAATATAATGCAAGTATTTTATGATTCAGTAGAAGCTTTCAAAGACCTAACCTGGCAACTCTTGGACCTATGGGTAGGCCCTGTAGGCTTAATTGTAACCAACAAAGCCTATCCGGCAAATCAAGCCCGTGCCCAAGCATTCACAGACGCAGTCACCTCAAAAGATATGCCTAAGCCTCTAGTATCTTGGGATGCAGACACAGAAGAAGACATGATTGGCGCTTTCACATTTATGCTTAGCAAAGGCATAAAAAATATAATCTGCGGCGATGACGTAATATGCGCTACCCTACTCAATATCACAAGTGACAATGACATAAACCTAGCCTCATTCCATGACAGTCACTATCTAAAAACCTTCCACCCGGAAATCCCGGTAGTAACTCTAGACCCGGGCCGCCTTGGAGATGTAGCATGCCAGAAGCTATTAAGCAAAATTAAAGGAATGGAAACGCCACTAACCACTCAACTGGATTACAAGTTTCGTTTATAGCAATATTGGAACATCAGTGTCAAAATTAGCACATTATATAAGTTTAAATTTATTGCAATAATAAAATAGCCTATCAAAATTGTAGAATATGCACAATTTTGGCAGGCTATTTTTGTTGATAATTACATATTGAATATGATGTAACATGATTGTAACATATACTGCGAAAGCGGTTGCGCGATTTTTTGCGAATCTTTGCTTTCACATTGTACATGTAAATGGCTTCATTTGTAGATAATGAAGTCTAAGGAATCCACATAATCATAGGAGGTTATGAAATTATGAAAAAAGCACTACGTTTTACCGTGGTTATTGCTATCCTAGTTGCTCTTGCACTAGTAGTAGTGGCATGTCGTAATGACGAGCCAGAACCAGTAGCTACCCCAGAACCAACCCCAACCCCAGAGGCTCAAGCCGAAGCAACCCCAGAGCCAACTGAAGAGCCTGGTGACGAACCAGTAGATCAAGTAGAACTCACCTTTGCATGGTGGGGCGGCGACTTTAGAGCCGAGCAAACCCATTATGTTCTTGACATGTTCATCGAGCAATCAGATCAAGTAAGCTATATCCATCGTAGTGTTGCGTCATTTGCAGACTACTGGCCAATGCTTGCAATCCAAGCCGCAGCCGGTACTCTTCCAGATGTAATGCAGCAAGACGTATCCCGTCTTCTTGAGTACCAAGCATCCAACCTGTTCACCAATATGGCACCTTTCATTGCCGATGGTAGAATCAACCTTACCGATATTCCTCAGTCTGTAGTAGACGCGGGAACCATCGGTGGTGAAGTTATCGCTCTTCCAATCGGTATGAACGTAGCAGCTATGCTTTATAATGCTACTCTCCTTGAAGAATTAGGCCTAGAAGCTCCCCGTAACATGACTCTTGACCAATTTATCGAATTGGCAGAAACCATTTACGAAATGAGCGGCGTAAGAACCAACTGGGCACATAATGACCCAGCCAATCAAATGGAAGTTCATCTTCGCGCTCAAGGCGTAAACTTCTTTGAAGGCAATGGTCTTGGTGCAACAGCGGACCACTTTGTAGAGTTCTTTGCTACCATCGCAAGAGGTATCAACGATGGATGGCATATCCGCCCAGAGCATATTGCTGGCCGTGAGGGTGCAGAGCAAAACTCCATGTGGTACCCACCAGGTGACGAAAACGCCAATCTTAGAACCTGGAATACCCCAGTATGGTCCAACATGCTTAACGGTTATCTTCATGATTCACCAGAAGATATGGAAATCGGTATGACCACCTATCCTTCAAACAACCCAATCGCAGGTAACTTTGGTCGTGCATCTATGTTCCTTTCCATGACTTCTCACACCAACCACCCAGATGCAGCAGCTTCTCTTATCAGCTTCTGGATGAACAGCCTTGAAGCTCATGAGCATATGCTTGGTGAGCGTGGCGTTATTGTAAACCCAGTTATCGCCGCCGCTGTATATGACCAACTAGACGAAGGCCCACGCCGCCAAACCGAGTTTGTAGGCTGGGTAAACAATGGCAACTCTTCTCCATTCAACCCAACCCGTCCAGAAGGCGCTGCCGAAGTTATTGCAGAGCTTAACGACGTAAGAGATCAAGTAACTCATGGCAACATGACCCCAGAAGCCGCCGCCGAGCACTTCTATCAAGTAGCCAGCGGTATCCTTTGGTAATAAATAAATTTCAATATCTGCTCTAATCTAAAAAAGGGGCTGTCTTCTAGCGAGATAGCCCCTTTTTGAACATATAGCAAATGGCTATAAATTTTGCAAGAAGGAGACTAACCGTGAGGGCAATCTATCACTTCCTTCGCAGAGATAATGTAGCGGCTATTATCTTTGTGCTACCCTTCGTCATTGGGCTTGTAGCATTTTTGCTGGTGCCAATGGCCATGAGTTTCTATTACTCACTAACACGATTTAATATCCTTAGGCCACCGGAATTTATAGGCTTGGATAATTATAGGCGTATGCTTCAAGATGTAAGGCTTAGAGATTCAATGCAAGCCACGTTCTATTTTGTATTTGTGTCCGTACCGCTACGCCTTGCATTTGCTCTAGGAATAGCTATGTTGCTGTTTAAGTCTACCAAGATGATGGGGATATATAGAGCCATGTACTATCTTCCATCTTTGCTAGGTGGCTCTGTGGCTGTGGCAATCCTATGGCGGCGTATGTTCTTTGTAACCGGAACTTTTAACAGTATCTTAGATGTATTCGGCCTTAATCGTAACTTTCCATGGCTTGGGGATGTTCGTACCGCTATCTGGACACTGATTTTATTGGCGGTATGGCAGTTTGGCTCTGCTATGCTTATTTTCCTGGCGGGGCTCAAGCAAATACCAGACTCATATTACGAAGCGGCAAGCATTGACGGTGCCGGAAAATCTAGACAGTTCTTTCGTATTACTTTACCCCTAATCACTCCAACTATTTTCTTTAATCTAATCATGCAAACTATCGGCGGATTCCTAACCTTTAACTCTGCCTTTATTATTACAGAAGGTGGGCCACTAGGGTCTACTAACTTCTTCGCCTTGTATATGTTTAACCATACCTTTGCCTGGAGTAATGCAGGTTATGCTGCTGCACTTGCGTGGTTTATGCTGTTGCTTCTTGCTATCTTGGCCAGTATTTTATTTATTACAAAGCGTTTTTGGGTATACGAAGGAGGGTTCTCCTAATGAGTATTCAAAATGCTTCTCAAGTCTTAAAACGCAGACGTCAGCGTCAGTTTGCTTGGGGTATTGCTAAGCATATTATTGTGCTAATCATTGGGTTTATTATGATTTACCCCCTTATATGGATGCTTATGAGCTCCTTAAAACCCAGCGATATAATCTTCCACGATCCAGGTCTTATCCCCCGAGAATTGTATTTTCAAAACTATATTACCGGTTGGCGGGGCATTGGAGGGCGCTGGACTTTTACCAACTTCTTCTGGAATTCCTTTTTCTATGCCGGAACGGCCACAATTGGCGCGGTGCTTTCTTCTTCGATGATTGCGTATAGCTTCTCTCGCGGGCAGTATCGCGGGCGCAAGGCGCTATTTGCAATTATGATAGGAACATTGCTGCTTCCCGGGCAAGTGCTAATGGTACCTACGTACCTTTGGTTCCACTGGCTTGGCTGGGTCGGTACGTATATTCCTTTGATTCTTCCCGCTTTCTTTGGCGCGGCGTTTTTTATTTTCCTAATCACCAACTTCATGAATGCCATCCCCAAGGAGCTGGACGAGGCCGCTAAAATCGACGGTTGCTCCTTCTATGGAATCTATGTGCGCATCATTATGCCACTATCCGTACCTGCACTGATTACCGCAGCACTGTTTTCGTTTATATGGCGCTGGGACGACTTCCTCGGGCCACTACTGTATATCCAAGGCAGTACAGAACGCTTCCCTGTTAGCTTAGCACTGCGCGTTTTTGCTGATGCTACCACTATCACTGACTGGGGTGCCTTCTTTGCAATGAGTACATTATCCCTTTTACCTGCGGTTCTGATTTTTATCTTCTTCCAGCGTTACTTGGTTGAAGGGATTAGCACCTCTGGGCTAAAAGGATAGGAGATGACGCTTTTGTACAAAGTATATATAAATGCCGCTGAGAAAAAAAATACAATCAACCCCAATATCTATGGTCACTTTGCCGAGCATCTGGGCCGCTGTATATATGAAGGGATTTTTGTAGGAGAAGACTCCCCAATACCCAACACCAAGGGTATGAGGAATGACGTAGTGGCGGCGCTGCGTCAGATTAAAATCCCAGTGTTGCGCTGGCCCGGTGGCTGCTTTGCAGACGAATATCACTGGAAAGACGGCGTAGGCCCAAAGCAAAACCGCAAAAAAATGATCAACACCCACTGGGGTGGGGTAGTGGAAGATAACTCCTTTGGCACCCACGAGTTTTTTGAGCTATGCGCCCAGCTAGGCTGCGAGCCATATGTAAACGGAAATCTAGGCAGCGGCACCGTACAAGAAATGAGCGAATGGGTAGAATACATCACCTTTGATGGTCTTTCTCCCATGTCTGACTGGCGTAAAGAAAATGGCGCTCAGTCCCCTTGGAAGATGCAATACTTTGGCGTAGGCAACGAAAACTGGGGCTGCGGCGGCAATATGCGCCCAGAATACTACGCCGACGAGTACCGCCGCTATGCCACTTATCTCCGCAACTTCAGCGGCAACAAGTTATACAAAATAGGCTGCGGAAGCAATGGCTTCGACTATAACTGGACAGAAAAAGTTATGGAAATAGCAGGCCGCTTCATGGATGCCATAACTCTACACCACTACACACTCCCTACAGGAGTATGGCAAAACAAGGGCGACGCAACGGGCTTCCCAGAGGAAGAATACTACAGCACCATGATCAACTGCCTAAAAATGGAGGAGCTAATCTCCAATCATTTGCAAATCATGAACAAATTCGACCCAGAACACAAAGTGGGCCTGATTGTAGACGAATGGGGCACCTGGTACAATGTAGAACCAGGCACAAACCCAGGCTTCTTATACCAGCAAAACACAATTCGTGACGCAATGGTAGCCGCCATAACCCTAAACATCTTCAACAAATACAGCAATCGTGTTGTGATGGCCAATATTGCCCAAACCGTAAACGTACTACAGGCTGTAATTCTAACCGAAGGCGCAAAAATGGTGCTGACCCCCACATATCATGTTTTCGATATGTACAAAGTACACCAAGATGCCACTTTAGTTGGAAGCTATGTAGACAGCGGCACAGTAGAAGGCCACAATATCCCCAACCTAAGCGTATCCGCCTCAGTAGATAAAGATGGCGCGCTAAATATAACCGCCGCCAATCTATCCATGACCAGTTCCGCCCCAGTAACCTGTGATATCACAGGAATGAACCCAAAATCCATAACTGGTCGCATCCTAACCGGAAAAGTGGATGCTCACAACACCTTCGAAGCCCCAGACACAGTAACCATAACAGACTACAACAACGCAAAAATCCAAGACAACAACCTAATCTTCGAAATCCCACCAAACAGCGTAATCCTGGTAACCGCAAAGTGATATGTAAGCGCTGCTTATTACACGAACTTAACGACAAAGCCCAAGCAAAGCATATCTACGAATATATAGAATCCTTACCACCAGAAATAAAAGCAGATGCGGCAGTAATCCGTAAGCGCCTAGATCACTGCCGCAACTGCAACAACCTAATAAACGGCATGTGCAAGCACTGTGGCTGCTATGTTGAAGTACGCACCGCAAAAAAAGCCCAAACCTGCCCCAGTCCAAATCCGAACTGGTAAGCGGGTACAAAGAGGGTTGTTTTTATTGTCATAACCGGGAAAGTAACACTTTTAAGGAGTGATAAATATGCAAAATCAAGTAGCACATATATCCGACCCCAATATCCTACTCCCAGTAATAGACGCCGTAGTAAAGCGCACAATGCGCATGGACATGACCTGGGACTGGCCTTGCGGAGTAGCCTACTACGGCATATCCGAAGCCTACCGAGTAACAGGCAAAGAAGAATACCTGCAACTACTAAAAGACAGAGTAGACGAATACATGGAGCTAGGCCTACCAGCATGGTCAGTAAACGCCTGTGCCATGGGCCACTGCATGATAACCCTATACGAAGCCACAGGTGACAATAAATACTGGGAAGTAGTGCTAGACAAAATAGACTTCCTAAGAAACCGCGCCCTAAGATTCGGCGACAACGTACTACAACACACAGTAAGCTCCAAAAACGACTTCCCAGAGCAAGCCTGGGCCGACACTCTATTCATGGCTGCCTTCTTCATGCTAAGGGCCGCAGTAATAATGGAAGATGAAGATCTAAAAAACGACGCACTAAACCAATACTACTGGCATATAAAATTCCTGCAAGACGAAACCACAGGCCTATGGTACCACGGTTACGAGCATATAAATAAAACTCATATGAGCGGCTTCTTCTGGGGCAGAGCCAACGCCTGGGCCGCCTACACAATGAGTCAGGTAGGCAGAGTACTCCCCGCCTGGTACCTGTACCCCAAATCCATGGACGTGTTCGGCTCTCTCAACGAGCAACTTTCCAACATAAAACTACTGCAAACAGAAAACGGCCTATGGCGCACTTTGCTAGATGACCCAGAAAGCTATGAAGAAATCTCCGCCTCCTGCGGGATAGCCGCGTCCATGGCTGCCAGAGGCAACCCTCTACATCTTAAATATATTAAAAAGGCCCTAGATGGGGTGTTAGCCAATATCACCCCCGACGGTAAAGTCCAAAACGTGTCCGGCGGCACCGCAATAATGCGCGACCGTGAAGGTTATATGAATATCAGCCGGGAATGGATTCAAGGCTGGGGACAAGGGCTGGCACTCGCTTTCCTTACCACTGTGCTAAGTATGGTAACCGGAGGCAATCCCTCCAACGCACTGTAAGAAGTGATAAATCTGTAAACTGTAAAGATATAAAAAATCCTCGCTGAGATTTCTTCTTGGTGAGGATTTTTATTATGGCTATATTTTACTTTCAAGTCGCTTTATGTATAATATCATCACTACATAAGTGTTTGCGCTGATTTTGTGTAATGTTTGTGTGAGCATTTTAGGTAAGGCGTAATGTACTATTAAAAATGAGGTGGAGTATGTCAAAATTTGATTTAAGTTTATTCCGTGATGAGATTGAAGATCGATTAAACGTATTGCCAAAAAAGCAAGTGATTCACTTCGCTTGGCTATGTTCTGTCCGGGCATTGCCTTTTTTATGCATAAATAAAAACTTTGATTTTTGGGGCGATAAAGCACAAATTCATCTATTTTCTATCTTTTATGTTCATGATATTTGCATGACATTTAGTAATTCTGTCGACGCCGCCATCGACGCCACCCATTTCGCCTACGCCGCCGCCCATTCCGCCTACGCCGCCGACGCCGTCATCGAAGCCGTCTACACCGCCTACGCCGTCGCCGACGCCGTCGATGTCGCCGATGTCGCCGCCGCCTACGCCGCCTACGCCGCAGTCCGTGCCGCCGATGCCACAGTCCGCGCCGCCGACGCCGCCCGCGCCGCTTACTCAGGCATCAAAATAGATAATTTTATACAGCTAATCCAATCAGATTTAAAAGCAATTAAAGCAAATAACCCTTCACAAATTAACAGTGATGTTAGCATATATGGCCCATTATGGAAGAATTTCCTTGACACCCTTAAAGCCAACGGTTGCATATATTGGGCTAATCAATATGAAGCACTGTTTAACAATAATTTCATCACAAACAAAGGCGAAGTCAATCGCCGCCTTGCCGTACCTGAATCCATACGCAAAGAAGGCGCTGCCGCCGTAGCCAAGCACATGGAAAGCCTAGTGCAGCAAGGGCTTAAAGAAACAAAAGAAGCCCGAATAATCCTACTAGGCGAAAAAGGAGTAGGCAAAACCTCTCTCGCGCGAAAGCTACACAACTCATTGGCCTTCATGCCACTAATGTCAAAAAGCACCCCAGGAGTAGACACCTCAAAGCTAAAACTAATCCCAAAAGAAACAACCCATCTATGGGACTTCGGAGGCCACGTAATAGCCCAAGCCGCCCACAAATGCTTCATGTCCGCAGAATGTGTATACATTCTAGTACTAAGCGGAAGAGAAGAGCAGCAACAAGACACAGACCTACACAGAAAATGGCTAACAACCGTAAAAACATACTCAGAAGGAAAATCAAAGGTTTTTGTAGTAGTTAATACAGTAGACAACCATCTAAGAGAAATGCCAGAAAAAAAGCTAAACGAAGAATTCCCCAATCTAATAGAAGGCTTCTACTCCTTTAACATCAAGCGTGACAAAAAGAAACTACACAGCTTCAAAGAAGACATAAGAAAATACATTGAAGCTAACTTCGTACGCAAACTACCAGCAAAATACTTCGACATAAAAAAAGAGCTAGAGCGCCAATTTAGAAAGCATAAAAAAGAAACCCTACCCGAGTCAGAAGTAATAAAAATTGCGTCAAACCTGGGCTTAAAAGAATCCCCACAAGATGCCCTAAAATATCTCAATACCTTAGGCGTGGCACTACGCTACGACAATATCCCAGGCATAGTGCTAAACCCCACATGGATAAGCAACGGCATCTACACAATAATCAACTATATGCAAAATAAAAAAGATATCTCCATACATATGGACGATATCCCCAAAGTCTTCACCGGCAAAGAGCCATGGCGTTACAGTGCAGCAAAATGCCAGCGCCTATACGAGCTAATGATAAAATACGAACTAGCCTTCGAAATGAAAGGCAGCAGGCCCAACACCCTAATAGTCCCGTCGGTGCTTTCCAACAATGAACCCACTAACCTTTCCGGGCCAAAAGAGAATGAAGAAGCACTAGTCCGCAGATATGGCTTTGACATTGCCCTAGCCGACAGCATCTTCCCAAGATATATACAGCGAAACCACGAACAGCTAGAACAGCAAGATGATAAATATACGATGTGGTTTGGCGGTATGTCCCTAACAAAAAATAACACATATGCCACAGTTACAAAGGAAACAAGAAAAATAGAGATAAAAGTATGGGGAGAAAATAAGAGCGACTACCTAGAAGAACTGCACAACAAGCTAGAAGCGCTTCTGCAAGACCACCGCTTACAGTGGGACAGAGACGAAATACAGCTTCCCACAGGGTACGTATCAACTAATGTAATCCTGCAAATGCGCGATGATGGGACTAATGAATATGCCGGTATCCCAATAGAGGATATCATGAAGAAATTTAACATAACCATTAATCATAACAAAAGCTTCATAAACTTTAATAAGGGAGAAGCCAATTTAGGGGCATTAAATACAAAAGCCATAGTTGATATTGGAATGAACTTTAAAAAATAGGGGTAGATACCTTTATAAAAGATATATATTTTCCTCATTCTTGAAGTGACATCTTGTATGCTGTATAATAAATACAGAGATACAAGTTGATATTAAATATGAAAGGACTATCATATGAGAACAGTAACAATACCTGTCGATGACGAGATTTTATTTACCCTTAAAATGGATATTAATAATATACAATCCGATTTTATGCAAGCCTTGGCCGTGCAATACTTCAAAGAACGGCGTTTAGGTCTAGGTCTGGCATCTAGAATGGCAGGAGTCCAAAAAAATGAATTTGTAGCTTTGTTAGGCAAGTACAACGTTGATATTTACCAATACACCACTGAAGAATTGCAAAATGAGTTTAATCTGGTTGATAAAATAGCGGAGGATGTATATTGAGTATCATTGTCAACTCCACCCCGTTAATCAGTCTAGCCATCATACACCAATTGGATTTGCTTCAAAGAATCTTTGGTGATGTAGTATTGCCTCGCGCTGTATTTAATGAAGTAATCAAAGAAGGTAAAGGCAAAGCTGGATATTCCCAGTTATCAAATATAGACTGGTTTCGTGTCATTGATGTTGCTAATATTGAATTAAAGCGCAGCATAAAGGTTCAATTAGATGAGGGCGAAGCAGAAGTTATAACAGTTGCGAAAGATCAAAAAATTTCGCTGGTATGTATAGACGAGTTTGCTGGGCGCCAATATGCAAGTCTGCTTGGGCTAGATGTCATTGGCACTCTAGGAATATTATTGATAGCTAAGCGCCGCGGCTATATTCCTGTAATAAAACCACTATGCGATAAACTCATTAGCAATGAGCGGTTTATTAGCCGTGCCTTGTATGATGATGTTTTATATAAAGCAGGGGAGTAATAAATCCTGCATTAATGATTTTCCGTTGTATATAGGTGTTGCGTTATAGCAAAATATGTTATATCATCAACAAGCAAAGGCCAATGCTGGCATGAAATATTCCACCCCAGCACATGACCAAAAAATAAGCAAATAAAGGAACTGCGGAACCATTGAGTATCTCAACCCTCAATGGCGCACGAAGGGATGCAGGAACATCGCCTCCGTACACAGGTTTTCACCTGCCACCGCAGCCAAAGCAGTATATTACATTCCTTCATGTTCTTCAAGGCGAGCCAATGCGGCGCCTGGGTACCCCTCACCCAGTGGCAGCATAACTGCGCTCTTGTAAGACATAATGGACGTAGCATGCTCTTTAGCCGCAGGCAAGTGCTAACTTTGTGCTATAGCTATGTAAATTTGATATATAAATTACAAGCGCGGATGCGATGACGGGTGTACGCAGTACACACCGTCTCCCTCCGCGCTTTTTCATGCCCTTGGCCTTTAGCACCCCAAAAGGAGACAGTAAAACCATGACCAAAGAATTTATCCGTACACTAGATTCCCAAGGCAGGATATCCCTGCCCAAAGAGCTACGCCAGGCATTATGCTTGGATTACGGGGATTCAGTATCCTTCGCCTATTTCGACGGCACAGTAACCATGCACCTAAAGGAAAAATGCCCATCCCCAGAATGTTATGTATGCAAAAGCCCCGAAAGAGAAATCCGCGTAGGCGGCAAAGATATCTGCCCCAGCTGCCTAGAGAAAGCCATAGAGCTAATAGCATAACCAGCAAAGCTTTCCCCCAGTTAGAAACAACATAATAAAAAACCCTTGCATATTAGTATTGGTATATGCTATATTACTTCCCGCGGAGCTGATAACCCTCTAAATTAAAAGAGGCAAAGGCAAGCAATGAACCATGGGGGCGTGGCGCAGTTGGGAGGACGAGCTGGTCGGTTAGCACCCCGAAAGTTTACACCCAAATGAATGGCATTCTTCCTCCGAGTGAATGGCATTCTGTAAAAAGTAATAAATATCCATAAATGGAAAATCTGGGGGCGTGGCGCAGTTGGGAGCGCGCTTGAATGGCATTCAAGAGGTCAGGGGTTCGACTCCCCTCGTCTCCACTTATTAATGTACGTAGTCGAACCATTCGTAGCGAAGTTAAACTCGTTGGGGATGCGTTCGGCTATGTGACAGTAGTTTTCAAATGATATCCTGTCGTTAGAACGGCTTGGTGGCTTATAGCCCCAAGTCGTTTTTCATTTCAGCTATGAAAAATTTGACATGTTTTCGTTGAGATTGTCCTCCTGCCTGTGCTACAATGGACTTGAAGGAGTGTAATGATAATGGACAAAATTATTGAGGGTAACATAACGATATATGAAGCACTACAACATATAAAAAATGGAAAATATGTAATGCCAGCATTTCAGCGGCAATATGTCTGGAGTATGGAGCAAATTGAAAAGCTGTGGGATTCAATTTTATTGGATTATCCAATAGCTACATTTTTGTTTTGGCATGTTGATGATTCCAATGTGACATGGGATACATATTTCTGTGAATTTTTGAAGGATGTAACCTTTGACAGTAGAAAAACGGCTGATAGTGTAAATTATGAATTAACCAGTATAAATGTAAAGCACACAGACACGGCGATATTAGACGGACAGCAACGGCTTACGTCGCTATTTCTGTCCTTATACGGTGAAGCATCAATACGCCCTAAAAATGCGAGAAAGAATACAGGAGCTAAAATCATAACCAAGTTATTGATCGAGTTGAACAAAAACAAAATTTCCATTGATGAAGAAGAATACAATAGTAAAAAGTTTGACATCACGTTTAGTGATAAGATTGGTAAAGTCAGCCCTACGCAATTTGAAATTAAAGATATTTTGTCTGATAAATTTCAAGATGGCAATACACGAGATAGTGCTATTGAAGAAGCGATTCAAAATGTTTCTGCGGATAGCAAGGAGTATGCCCGGAACATTTTGCAAACGCTTTATAAAAAGATTTTTGTTGATAAGCTGGTAAGATACACAGAAATGCTTGAAATGAGCCAAGATGATGCCCTTGAAATGTTTGTCAGATTTAATAGTGGTGGGCGGCCACTACGCAAATCAGATATTACAATGTCTATTTTGGAAGCCTACTGGCCGAGTGCTAAAAGTGAATTTGGAAAAATCCTTGTTGACTCGTATGAAGGTTACGGTACTGACTTCATAATTCGTACTGCTCTTATGCTGTATGGTGATGTGGTTAAGTCAAATATCAATAAAAATGTTGCCGAAACTCTGAAAAATGATTGGAGCGATTTCAAGAAAGCATTAGTCAATTTGGAAAGCCTACTTAGCGGAATGAAAATAGATGTTAGTCGCTTTTCGAGTAGCTGGAACGTCTTGCTACCAATAGTCTACTACATTTATTTTAACTCAGACTATAGCAGCAACATACATGCTGTTCGCGCATATTTGCTTAGAGCAATATTCTTTTCCTATTTCAAATCAGGAACAACAGGCAAACTGCAACAGATGAAAAATAACATGAACAGTTTTGATTGCGAAATTACAATTGAAATGCTCAATCAAATGGGGGATTTAAGAGTTACCGAAGGAAGAATTGAAGATGTGCTTAACTCAGAAAAAGGCAGCAGAGTTGGGGGTGAAGTTCTTTATTACTTGAATCTCGACTGGTTGAACAGACACTCCAAATATGAGCAAGACCATCTCCACCCAGACAGTAGATTTGACGGCAATAAGCCGCCGTCAATTTCTGTGGAAGATTGGAAGCGATGGCGTGGGATGCGCAACAGACTTCCCAATCTTCATTTGCTAATTGGGCGTAGCAACGCAAGTAAGAGTGATATGCGGCTAATTGATTATTATAACGATATGAATGACACTCAACGGGCTAGCTTTTTTGATGAAGCTATGATACCGAATGGTACATCTCTTGAACTTGAACATTTTGAATCGTTTTATGAAGCACGTAAAAATGTGATGGCGAGTAAAATTCGCCAACTTTTAGGGTAACAAAAAGTGGTAGCAGCGTGTTGAAATATTATTGTACTTAGGAGGATGCAAGTGGGCGAGGAAAATAAAAATGGCTTTACCGAAAAAGCATTTGGTGGAGTACCTGATGCAATCGCCGAAAGCCTTAATGTGTGGATTAATGATAGTGTTCGTATTTACATTCCTGCAATTTTGAATCGTGCTGAAAAAGAAATTAAGTCATATTTCAGTAATTCCATGAAGCCGAAGCCGAAATTTGAAAAAGCGATTAGGGAACTAGCCGAAGTTAGTTTTAGCAGAGGACATGAAAATGCTTTGTGTGCGATGATAGAGGCTATGAAGAAAAATGAATATAGCGACCAGCAAATATTAAAGATTATAGAAGAAGCAGAGCGAATTGAATGCTCATGGGGGCAGGTCGAGCAAAAGTAATATCCGCCGAGCAATGCGCGATAGTGCCACGCGCATCATGTCGCGAGCAGTGCTAGATTGACTCCACGGCGAAAAACGCCGCGGTGCCAATCTAGCTTGCTCGCTGGTGGCACGCCCCCAGACCCCCAGATCGTCACCGCGTTGCGGCGACGGCTACGCGACCAGTTGGCCGCTATTTTGTTTCGTTCATTAAGCTGACGCATCGTATTGGTGCATTAGGTGCAACAATCAAAAATTGCATTGTGCTGTTTCTCAAATCACTAACCTAATCTACAATAGCATAATGAAACTGATGTAGTAGCAGGGAGCAATGAGGTTTTCACACATACCAGCAGGAAAATAAAAAGTGAAAGGTCACCATATCGGTGACCCTTCTGCACATACCGCTAAGCGGCATCGCCGGAATCAGTTCCGCTCTTGCCAGAACGCTGATCGATACTTTGACGTGATTTTTTCCACTGCTCAAATTCACGCTGACCCTCTTCGCTTTCGAAATAAGATTGAATAGCAGGGAGCAAGCATCGGGCCAACGCCTCAAGA
>Ga0131853_10000075_pt1 | contig 141142 bp, 154 predicted proteins | sample TergutLab28metaG_FD_92764 | JGI IMG/M metagenome (GOLD analysis project Ga0131853, IMG submission 92764) | Labiotermes labralis P1 segment gut microbial communities from Petit-Saut dam, French Guiana - Lab288 P1 (version 2) (version 2) | ecosystem: Host-associated > Arthropoda: Insects >...
TGTACCGGCACTTGCTGTATTGACCGTGCCGCGCCTTACCTGACCGCCGTAATGCAATGTAAAACTCAAATTGATACGTCCATCATCACCGCTGCCGCCAAAATCCGTCGGCTCAATGGTGCAGCCGTCAAATTCTACCGCTTCGTAACTGCCGGCAGCACCTTCAAACGCATGAACCTGCAATACCTTTAAGCCGCTCAGCTCGCTAAACGCTCTGCGTCTGTACACATCCAGCAACCATCCTGTGATATCGTAATCATCGCTGACAGGTACGGTAAAGGTTTGGGATTCTTCCATCCTGCTGACGGTTGTATCCGTAACCCCAAGGATGTCTGTCTCTGTTGTAACCGATGTTCCAAAGGATATACTGGAATCCGTTACCCTTCTTCCAATTATCTTGTAATTGGACCCTGTACCACCCACATCGATTGCGGTGACCAACAATTGCCTTTGAGCAACTCCTGTAAAATTAGGTGTAGCCATTTTTGTTCCTCCTTTAATAATAAAGTAATTTATATTGCAGACGTAACTGCCACATGTAATCTTCTGTCCCCGATCCGCCTTCGGGATTTTGCCATCGCACGGCACCGGCTATCTCAAGTAGCTCCCTGTCGGTATCCACATTGCCAAATTTCGGAATGGTTCCGAAGATTTGCTCCTCTACAACCCAATGATGAAAATCGGTCAAAAACTCCGGATTGGCCTTGTTTGTCACATCATCAATGCCTGACTTTCGGGCGTATAGGGTTACATAGTGGTTTCGGGTAACAGAAGTTTCGCCTACTATGTCCTGGGATATAGCAGACATGGTCTCGGTCGGCACAAGGGCGCCCGAGCCTTGACTGGGAAAAGGCATGTATTCGTAAACATGGAAGAAACCGTCGAAGTCAAAGCCGGGATACGTTTCCAACCACTCTTCCAGTTTTTCTATATGCCTTATGGGGGGCTTTCTGGTCATTACTTCACCTCAATTGCTCTCGATTTAAAATCAAACCGCTTATCTAAGAACTCGGTATAGCAATTTAACTTTTCATAGTCTCATGCTTCGCCGGAAAAACGCCTCGTGCCGCGTATTTTCCGCTTCGATTTCGACAACGAAAAATAGAATTGCTATAACATACCGCTCTTTGTTAACTACTTTTCTTTTACCATGTCGACCACCTCCTTCAAAATCCTGATAATGCACTATATCACATCTACAAGATTGTTTTTTATCCACACTTACAGTACATAAAAAGTGCAAATGTCCGCATCTTCTTGAATACACTCGCATTGCTTGCATACAAAAAAGCCTGACATCGATTAACAACCGTGTCAGGCTCTCATAAAGCCAAAAGCTATTTCAATAATTCCTTTGTGTTTCTCTTTCCTTTTCCATAATTTCGCAGCTTACAGGATCTTCAAGTTACACTATATCCCCAAGTAACTGCCGGGATTAACATGCCGCCCATTATGCCGTACTTCAAAATGCAAATGCGGCCCTGTAGACACGCCGGTCGAGCCGACTCTGGCAATAACATCCCCTCTATTGACCCAATCGCCTACCGCCACCAGATTTCTGGAATTATGCCCATACAATGTGGATAAGCCGTTACCATGATCAATCACTACGGTATTGCCGTATCCTCCCATGCGCCCGGAAATAATTACCGTACCGGAATCCGCAGCCACTATATTTGTACCGTTTGGCGCGGGGATATCTATACCCGAATGAAACTCCGTCCGTCCGGATATGGGGTGCCGTCGGCTGCCGTATCCGCTGGATATCTCGTAACGTCCCGGTACCGGCCACCGCATCCGGCCGCCGCTGGGTTGCACAACCTGCCTATTTGCCCTGCGGGCCGCCGCTTGAGCCGCCCTCCGCCGGGCCTCTTCTTCTGCCCTAAGCTGCTGTATTTGAGTCGTAATCGCCTGATCGGCTTGTTCCAGTTGCCGTATTTTTACTTCATGCTGATGGGCATCCGCTTCCAAACGTGCCATAAACTCATATTTTACTTCTAAAACATCCTCCAGCTCCTGGATTCGCTCTTCCTGGATTTCTTGCAGCTCCTCTACACGCTCCATATAGATGAGATTCTCTTCCACCATATCCGCTACCTGATCTTCGGCCTCCTGCAAACGCTCCGTCATTTCACGGTCGCTTCTGGCAATGGTGTTCATATGATCTAAACGCGTCAAAAAATCGCTAAAGCTTGTGGCTTGCAATACTACTTCCAAATAGCCTACGGGTCCGTGTATGTACATTACCCTCAGCCGTGTTTTAAAACGTTCAAAATGCTCGTCTCTGTTTTGCTCGGCCTGTTCCAGCGCCAGCTCTGTTTTTGCCAATTCCATATTGGTTATGGCTAAATCCTTCTCAATCTCTTCCAGCCGTTCTTCTGCTTCTTCCAATATTTGGTCCATAACCAATATCTCGTACTCTAACTCTTCCATTTCATTTCGCGTCACGCTGAGTTCGCCTCGGACTCCCTGTGCTTCGTTTTGAATCTCCCGCTGCTGCTGCTGCAGATCCGCTATGGTTTGGGCACCGACCGTCAAACTCGACATGGTCAACAGCATTGCAAATAGCACAATTAATAGTTTTTTCAAAATATAACAACTCCCTTTTAACCTCTATACATGCAAATGCTTACGTATCGAAGTAGCCGATCCAATAGTCCCTATCAGCACCCCTAAAAATATCACAAAGGGAAATAAAAACACAAATATCTCATGTCCGGCCCTAAACTCGATAAATTCGATAATCGGCATCCCTCTCACCACTCTAATAATCTGGGAATAACCGACCCAAATTACGGCAACAGGTATCAGACTTCCGATAATGCCAATAAGGATTCCTTCTATTAAAAAGGGCCAGCGGATAAACCAGTCGGTGGCCCCCACATATTTCATAATATTTATTTCGGTTTGGCGGGCATTGACCGTAATACGGATGGTATTTGTTATGATAATAACAGATACCCCAGCCAAAATTAATATCATAACCATACTGGCCCAGCGTATCACATTAGATACATTGATGATCATATTGGCAATATTTTGATCCTGCCGTATACGGTATATTCCCATATCGTATAATTCTTCCAATTGGGCTACCACGGCATTGTGATAACGCAAATCGGTAATTTCTAAATTAAAAGACCGATTAAAATTTTCCGGTGGTATCCCCTCTAAAATGCTGGGGTCATCATACCAGGACATTACTGTCTCAAAAGCCTGCTGATGGCATATATACAACACCGAATGCATATGATCTATGTTCAATACTTCTTCATACAGACGATCAAGGCCTTCTGCATCCACATCATTGTCTACAAATACAGTGATACCAATGCTGCCTTCCAATTGATGCAAAATGAAATCAATATTATTACCTAAACTGTAAAAAATCGATACGATCAATAAACATGAGGCTACGGTTAATATGGATGCAATAGACATGAGTCGATTAAGAATCAGACTGCGGAAGGCCTCACCTAAAAAATACCGAGATCTCCTAAAATTCATTATAAAATACCGCCTTCTTCAACATCATCTGTCCATAAATACGCATCGTCATAGCCGCCCTCTTTAATATCCCGGGCAATCACACCGTTCGATAAACCAATAACCCGCTTGCGCATCTCATTGACAATATCCTTGGCATGAGTGGCCACCACTACCGTCGTGCCGCTTAAATTTATGCTGTCTAATAAATACATGATTTCCCAAGCTGTTTCCGGATCCAGGTTACCTGTGGGTTCGTCACACAGCAGCAAAGGAGGCCGATTGATAATGGCCCTGGCTAAAGCCGTACGCTGCTGCTCGCCACCGGATAACTGATTTGGATACGCCTTTGCTTTTTTAGCCAGACCTACCATAGACAGTATCTGAGGGACCGTCCGGCGAATCTCCCGGTTAGAGGCCCGTACGATCTGCATGGCAAAAGCTACATTTTCGTATACCGTTTTATTTTTAAGGAGCTTAAAGTCCTGAAATACAACGCCCATTTTACGTCGATACTCCGGCATTTCTTTTCGACTTAGCTGGCTTAAATCCATGCCATTGACCGTTATTTGACCGGCGGTGGGATCTATCTCTTTCAATAAAAGCCGTACCATGGTAGATTTACCGGAACCGCTGGTGCCTACTACAAACACAAATTCGCCAGGATCAATAGACAGGGAGATATTGTCAACGCCATTGGCTCCGTTTTCATATATCTTTGTGACATTATCCAACCGAATCATTAAGGCATATACCTTTCTTTGTACATCAAATACTTGCTGACCATTAGGGTGATTTTAAATATGATTGCGTCTTCAAAATTGCGCAAATCAAGACCTGTCAGCTTTTGAAGCTTGTCCAGCCGATAAACCAAGGTATTACGATGAATATATAATTGTCTGGAAGTTTCCGATACATTCAGATGATTTTCAAAAAACTTATTGACCGTCACTAACGTTTCATCGTCAAAGCTGTCCACGCTGGTACCATGGAGTACCTCGCTTAAAAACATACGGCATATAGACAAAGGAAGCTGATATACTAAGCGTCCAATACCTAAACTTTCGTAGTTTATGATGTTTTTGTCCATCTCAAAAATCTTGCCTACTTCCAAGGCTACCTTGGCTTCTTTGTAGGATGATGAGACATGTTTTAAATCAGTGACTACGGTACCGATGGCCACTTGGCCCCGGCTCATGGCTTCAGCGGCTAACGTATCGCTGATGATATGGGCATACTTTTCAATATCTTCGGTTTTTTCTTTATCCCTCAGTTCCTTAACCAAAACAATATAATTTTCATCGACTGCCGTAACAAAATCTTTTTGTTTTGTAGGGAAAATATTGCGTACTACTTCCAATGCGGTCATATCCCGGTCCATATGCATTTCAATCAGATATACAACCCTGCGCGCATTATTTTCTACTTGCAGCTTTTTGGCTCTGCTGTAGATATCGACTAACAACAAATTGTCCATAAGCAAGTTTTTGATAAAATTGTCTCTGTCAAAGCGCTCTTTATATGCGACAAGCAGAGATTGGACATGAAAAGCCACTAGCCGGCCAATTTGGTAAGTGTCTTCGTCGTCGCCTTTTAGTATCACCACATACTCGGCAATACCATTGTCAAATATTTTAAAGTATTGATAACCTTGCAGCGTTTGAGTTTCTGCTAAAGAATATACAAAGGCCTCTACGGCATGAGCCGGATCAGGTCCGTCTTCTTCTCTATGTTCCCCTATAATGGGCCTGCCGTCCCGCTCCACCACTCTAATTTCTTTCCTGGTGATGCTGCTTAAGCCCTCTACAGTATTTTGCAAAATTTGATTAGATAACACAGCGTCCTCCTAGCCAGCTTAAAATTTTCATTTATTGTGAATCATAGATATTTTTGCCAAATAAAAATTTTATCATAACCATTATTCGTTTCAATCCCTCTAATGATACCATGTTTTTATCAATTGTGATATACTATTGAAGAGATGGAGGGCTTTTTTTGCAAGAAAATTTACTAAGAATAGGTTACCTGGGGCCTGAAGGCACCTTTACCCAGCAAGCAGCATGGGTTTTATTCCCTAAAGAGCATTTTGTGCCTATTGGAGATATCCATAGTGTCTTTTCTGCGGTTTCTGCCGGAAAGTGTGATATCGGCATAGTTCCTTTGGATAATACAACCGAAGGACCGGTCAATGCTACTTTGGACGCTTTGCTGGAGGCAGAGGATTTAACAATTACAGCCTTATTGGTATTACCCATAAACCATGTGTTGATGGGCCTCACAAATGTCCGTAATGTCGAAAAAATCCTGGCCCATCCACAAGCTCTGGCGCAATGCAGGAAATATATTCGCCATCACTATCCCGAGGCGGAACTTGTGCCTTGCTCCAGTAATGGAGAGGCAGCCGCTAAAGTTGCGTCGGCAGATAAGCCCTGGGCTTCTATCGGCCCTGCCACCGCCGAAAAACAATATGGCCTAAATATTTGGGCACAAGGTATACAGGATAATTGCCATAACAGCACCGGATTTATACAAATTGAAAAGTCTGCGGGGCAAAGCCTGGGTCCAAAACCCGGTTGCCGCACCAGTATCGCATTTTCTACGGAAAATCGCCCGGGGGCTTTATACCGCATGTTAGGCATATTTGAAAACAACAATGTGAACATGACCAAAATTTTTAGCCGCCCGATGCCCACACAGCCCGGACAATACATCTTTTTTGTGGATATCGAAGATTATCACGTGAAAGACGCCGAAAAAGCCCTTAGTCAAGTGGGTGATGAAGCGACAATATATAAATTTTTGGGGTCCTACAGTAAACGTACTTTGTAAAAAGACGTTTGCTAACCCTTCTGTAAAGAGAGGAGCAACGAAATGAAAGTAATTTTGTTAGAAGACATAAAAGGTACCGGTGCAAAGGGACAAATCATCAATGTATCCGACGGCCATGCCAAAAACTTTTTAATACCGCGCAAACTCGCCGCGGAAGCCACCAAAGCTGCCCTTAATGATTGGGAAAAACAAAAAAAATCCGCCGAACGCAGGCGCCAAGATGACATTGCCGCCGCTCAGCAGCTCGCACAAAAAATAGAAAAAGTCACCGTAAAAATCCCGATGAAAGTGGGAGAAAACGGCAAATTATTTGGTTCCGTCGGAAGCAAAGAGATTGCTGCCGCCATGTCCTCCCAAGTAAATATAGAGTTAGATCGCAAAAAAATTGTTTTAGACGACCCAATAAAATCTATAGGTGTTCAAAAGGTGCCTGTAAAACTCTACACGGATATAACCGCTCAAATGTCTGTTGAAATTGTAGAAGAGGAATAAAATATGGAGTTTCCTCAAGACATTCAAGATTCTCAAGGTTTTAGAGACCCTCAAGATTTTGGGGATTTCCCTGACTTTCCAGACTTTCAAGACACTTCTACCCCTCAGGCTACACCTGGGGGGTTTCTTCCTACGCCGCGCATTCCTCCCAACGATACCGAAGCCGAGGAGGCCGTGCTAAGCAGTATGCTTTTTGATCGGGAAGCCATCTCCATCTCCCATGAATTTTTGCGGGGAGATGATTTTTACCGGCCCGATCACCAAGCTATTTATGAAGCAATGCTTGAGCTTTTCATAAAAAACGTCCCCGTTGATGTCATTACCCTGTGCGATAAGTTAAACGAACAGGGTATATTGGATCAAGTGGGGGGGCGCGCTTATATAGCTAAGCTGGCGGCATCCTACTATACTTCCGCCCATATTCAGCAGCATAGCAAGATAGTGGCCGACAAGGCCTTACTGCGCCGGCTGATTAAAGCGGCTAATGAAATATCCGTTTCCGGTTACGAGGCCCGGGACGATATTGGCATAGTGCTGGAACAGGCCGAAAAAAGTATTTTTGAACTTGCCATGGGGCGCAATACCCGGGATTTTTCTCCCATCAACGATGTTATATCCCTGGCTTTAGAGCGGCTTGAAGCCGTGGCCAAAGCCCAAGGACGCGTAACGGGAGTGGAGACCGGGTTCGTTGATTTTGATAACAAGACTGCCGGTTTGCAAAAATCGGATTTGATTTTGCTTGGAGCCAGGCCTTCTATGGGTAAAACGGCCTTTTTGCTTAATATTGCCCAACACGCCGCCGTGCGTAAAAATGTACCCACAGCCATTTTTAGCTTAGAAATGTCTAAAGAACAATTAGTTAACCGTATGCTGTGCGCGGAAACCCATTTGGACTCTCACAAGTTTCGCACAGGAGACTTGAACGACGACGATTGGAACAAAATTGCCCTTGGTATCGCCCCATTGTCAAACGCGCCTTTATATATGGATGATACTCCGGGGATCAGTGTAGGAGAACTGCGAGCCAAATGTCGCCGCCTTAAGCTTGAAAAAAACCTGGGGTTGGTTGTGATTGACTATCTGCAGCTTATGTCCGGTTCTTCTTCCCGAACAGAATCCCGCCAGTTGGAAATATCCGAAATATCCCGCTCGCTCAAAGCCCTGGCTAAAGAACTGGATGCTCCCGTGTTAACGGCGGCTCAGTTAAGCCGGGCGGTGGAATCCCGTAAAGATCACCGGCCAATGTTATCTGACCTAAGGGAATCCGGTGCTATAGAGCAGGACGCGGATGTGGTGGCGTTTCTTTATCGAGACGAATATTATAACCCCGATACGTTAAAGAAGAATCAAGCGGAAGTTATCATCGCCAAGCAGCGAAACGGTTCTACAGGGACTGTGGAGTTGACCTTTTTGGGGCAATACACTAAGTTTGTAAATTCTGCAGAGCGAATGTATTAAAGAGGAATATCTCAAACCATCTTTGGTACTCACATGAGGAGGATATAGTGAAATGGATCACTATATCCTTCTTTATGTCAAAGATGTCATAATGCCGACGAACCGTTAAATCTAATTTAACCTGTAAGCCAGCACTCCCCCCATACCTATGGCAGGCCGTCCAATGCCGATAAGCGTTCAAGACGGAAGTATCATTATCTCCGGCTGTGGGTCATGGCGCAGACCTTACCACTGGTCTGTTAAGTATCACGCTGATCGCTCTCGCCGGTTTTTCGGCGGTCATGGCGGCGTTATCCTTGTCGCTTTCCCTTGCGGGTCACAGGCGGAATGTATTTGAGATATTGCGTATGACCGGCTTGCCGGTATTTGTCAAAGAGCTTCCCGGCAAGTGCTAACTAATACCAATATCATTTTCAATCCTTCCAATGTTCCCTACGCAACGCTTCGCCTCTTTTCGGCGAAGCTGCTCCAGTCCATTGTAAGGTTTCAAATTGATATTGGTATAACCTTTCGCAGCCGCAGCATTTACCTAATTTACTTCGAAATCCTTTGAGCTTCGCGACATTGATTCCATATCGCCAAATGATTTCTAAGTGAAATTATATTAACACTATACGAAATTATTGTCAACACATTTCGAAATTATTTTCCAAAATACTTGCTTTTAATCTCAATTAGTGGTTAAATTAATCTCCATCCGTGTTTAACGTGGGAGATGAGAGATATGTTTCAAGTACGATTAAAAGAGCTTCGAGAGAAAGCCAGATATTCGCAATACACTTTTGCAGATGCCTTTGGGGTAGCACAGTCCACAGTGGGCAATTGGGAAGCCGGTAAGCGGGAGCCTAATTTTGAGACTGTCCAAAGATTATCTGATTTTTTTAATGTCACAACAGATTATCTCCTCGGAAAATCCGACAACCCAAATCCACAGGCCCAGGGAGAAGTTCCCCTTGTAGAGGGGTTAGAGTTTGCATTTTTCCAAGATTACATGGAGCTGGATGACGAAGACCGTTCTGTACTCAATGACATGGCAGAGCGAATGCTCAAGCTAAAAAGGCTGTCGGAAAAATAGTTGACTGAGGGCCGTTTAAAAGTCATTTCGCTATAAGTGGGAGAATAACAATGAATAGACTATCGCCGTACAACAAAGTGCTATCTGTAGCAGAAAATATAGGCATATCCGTTATCCAAGAACATACATCATCTAAAATCCCTGCTATCGCGCTACGTATTGGGCAGGATATGGGTGTATTTATTAACGAGTCTGCTTTTCATACCGATGCAGAGCGCCGGTTGGCATTTGCTCATGAGGTGGGGCATTGTGAGACGGGGGGCTTTTATACGGAATATACGCCGGCAGACGAGCGCGGGCGTATAGAATACCGGGCAACAAAATGGGCATTGATGCAATTGGTTTCCTTCGAAACATACAAAATGACCATATTGGAAGGATGCTTATCTGATTGGGAGCAGGCTGATAAATGGGATATTCCTCTGGAATTTGTTCCTAAAATTCATGAAATTTATGAGAAAACACATTGGGAGGACATTCAGGTGCTGCGGGATGAAGTTGCCCGGAGATATGCGCAGGTTTGTTAGTTTGCGGATTTGTCGAAATTGCTGGTTTTGCAAAGTAAGCTGATAAATAGATTAAAAAAGGAGGCCCTCTAAAAATGAGTGGCCTCCTAAATTTTTGCAATTGCTTCACTTAGCCGTAATTAATTGGTACATCAATCCCGTTTGAAAACGATTTTTCTAATGGTTTCAACAGACAAACAATATTCATCCGCCAGATGTTCTATGGACGTTTTTTTTAAATATTTTTGCCTGATTTCCTCATTGCGCTCTTGATAAAAAGACCGCGAGCCGGTTATTTCCCCCCATTTCTTGCGTTCTCTGTCTTTAGGAAAATACAGAGTTTCCCCTGCAGCATATTTCTGCACTTCCTTTATCAGATCCTCTGGGAGAACATCGGAGGCTTTTTTATATTTCACAATACAGCACCCCGCTACTATCGATTACAACGCCATTTCAGTTTACTTTCAAAAAATCCTCAACCGTTTTATATTCGTCAATTTTAACGCCGTTTTTTTCAATCGCTTGTCTGAAGTGTTGTTCAACTTCCGCTGCTCTCTTGCGAAATCCGGCAAGATCATCGGCATTAAATGAGCTAAAAATATCAATATCCTCAATGCCAAATTTTGCACCCCATTCATCAACCTCCGTTTGCAGATTGCAGCACCAAATATAGGCGTTGACCGGGTCATTTTCATCACACCAGTAATAGACCCTTCTCCATGTATAGCATAGTTCCTGATACCATGACGCAAGCTCCGTAAAATCTGGGGGGCTTTGAGGGACGGCATTTTTATGTTGCGCATCAATAAAATCTTTTGTCATTTCAATCAGCTCGTAGCAAAGACGCTTCTGCATATCCGGTAAAGGCTCTGAGATTATTTCCTTATACAGTTGTATAAAACCTTGAGGCACTTTCTCCATCTTAGACAACTCTTGTATTTGGCTCGTTTGGCCGTGTATAAAGTAACGTAGATTTACAAATGCCACAGCGATCGAAAGCAAATCGCAAATATGCCCTGTGTTTTCCCGTACCTTATAAAGCTTATTTTCAAACAATACATGATCTCGATAGATATCCTTTGCATAATCAAGCCATTTTACTGCTCGTTGGCACATATACTTTGGGTTTTGCAGATTGGCCTGTAACCGCTTTTGAAGGCTGATAAACCGCTGTTTATCTTCCTCACTTCTGGCCCAAAGGATTTCGGCATCTCCAAGACAAGTTGTATTGTAATCTTTAACATCGGCCATGTTTTCGATGCGCTCCCAGGATATGGGAAACAGATCATAACCTATGCCGTTAATAATAAATGTTCTTGCAAGGCCGTTGGCTCTGTTGGTTGCTGGGATATAGAAACTAAACGCTAGTTCTTCCATATCTTTTTCCAGTTTTAAAGTTCTGTGTTCAAGTAAAAGACACACATCATTTGGATATTCTGATTCTATTTTTTTGATTGCCCAGTCTGATAAACCGGCACTATTCTTTTTGCTCATGGATAGACCCCTTTCAGTTAATTCACTATATTTGTCGAGCACTCGTATACATAAAATACCATGATGCTTAACCCACAACAATGCCATAATTATTTATATATGTTCTATACCATACTTTTATAGGCTTCATACTTGTCCCTCGCACATGATATAATAACCAATGGAATGCATTCACCATAGAGGGGAACAATCATGAATATTTCCAAAAAAGCCGTCTCCGCTTTAGGTACCCTATTGATGCTGGCTTCTTTCGCTTTTATCATACAACGCATTATGCAATACGATATTGACTTTTCCTTTCCACCGCTTACATGGGTGGGGCTGTTGCTGGTGGCTTTAGCCATTGGCTGCGGCCTTATTTTTGCCGCCTTCAACTTCAGATGGCTCCTTGGAAGCCTGTCCAACCTTTATTTAGAGCCGCGATTCACAATAAAAATTTATTGCATCTCCAATTTATATAAATATTTGCCGGGCAGCGTGATGTATGTACTTGGCCGTAATCGACTGGCTTTGGATATTAAAGGGCTTACCCACGCGAAAGTAGCCGGAGCTACCGTATCGGAAGGCCTGTTTATCGCCATAGCGGCGATCATTATCTCGGGATTATTCATATACAGTTATTTTGTCTATTTTGTGAGCCGGATAGACTCCATAATCTGGACAACCATTGGCCTGCTTGTGTTGATTTTAGTCATTGGCGCTATTTTTTTTCGCAAAAAAATAATCGCAGGCGTAAGCGCTTTTGGAGAAGGCGTTAGCGGCTTTAGTTTTCGGGCCATGGCACGACTGATGGGGGCTTGTGTGCTGATTATGCTGGTGCTGGGTGGTTCTTTTGTCGTACTTTTGATGATACTTGGGCAACCTGTGGCATCGTATCAGGTTACTACCATAATCGGGTTATATGTATTATCCTGGCTGGTGGGATTTATGACTCCGGGCGCACCCGGTGGTTTGGGTGTACGCGAAGCAGTGATGCTAATGGTAATGGATGGAGTCATGGATGAAAATTTGCTGATTTATGCCGCTGTAATACATCGCGTATTGACCATCGGCGGAGATGTGATTGCTTATGGTATTGCACTGGTTTACGCCAAAACGTAATTAATTTACTGTGTAGATTTTGAAAATACAAATGATGAGGTGACTGAAATGAATGTAAGAAAAAAGCATTTTATTTTTGATATGGACGGTACTTTGTCCGATACCGGGAAGGCCACGGCCAAAGCTATTAAGGCTGTAGAAAAGCGTTATCCACTGCCTATGATCGACGATAGTCACATCCGAAACGCTATGGGGATCGGCGGCTTGGATTTTTACCGTTGTCTTTATCCGTCGGTGCCGGATGACATCCTCATTAAAATAGAGCCTGAAGTGGACGCATTGGAACATGAAGCAGTGCAAGCCCTGGGCGCGGATATTCTCTTTTTGGGAGTCCGCGAGATGCTGGCCGCCCTTGTACAAAGGGGGCACGATTTGCATATTGCCAGTACCGGCAGTAAAAGTCATGTGGAAGGTACCTTACATGCTGCCGGGATCGCCTCTTTTTTTACCAGTGTATCCAGTAATGAACCCGTAAAGATTGCTATGGTGCAGCGGATTATTTCAGATTCCAACCCACAGGATTGGGCTATGGTTGGGGATATGTTTAAAGATTCGGAAGCAGCCCGGGCCAATCATATTTTAGCCCTGGGGGCGGGATTTGGTTATTTGGCAGAAGAAGATTATACTCTGTTTGACGCCGTGCTTCGTACGCCGGGTGATTTATTGGATTATTGCGCTAATTAACAGCAGGAAGTCCGTTTACATTGATGTAAACAAACCAAACATTTGCATCTCATTATATCCCGTCATCATAAACAACTTCCATGAGAGTCAACCCCTCCGGCGGCATGGTTTTGCCGGCCCCAGTTCGGTCTTTAGACGCAATTATATGGGGAATATCCGAAGGCTGCAATTGCCCGGTCCCCGCATACAACACAGTTCCGGCCATAATCCGCACCATATTATATAGGAAGGCATCCCCGGTAACATGCATCCGGATAAGATGGCCTTCCTTTTCAATTTCGCAGGCAAAAATGGTACGCACCGTCGTTTTGGCACCGGATCCTGTGGCACAAAAAGCCGCAAAATCGTGGGTACCTATAAAACGCGCGGCCGCCTGGGACATTTTTTTTATATCCAAGTCATAAGACACAAAAGCACTGTACCGGCTCATTAACGGATTTGGGCAAGCCCCGCTGTATATCTGATATCTGTAAGTTTTGAACCGGGCATTAAAACGAGGGTTAAAATCTTCGCTAACCCATTGGGCCGCCTGCACCGCTATGTCATTTGGCAAACGGCTGTTGACGACCTGGGGCAACTTTTCCAGTGGAATCGGCATATGCCGAACGGCAAAAGCCACCCGCTGACCTAAGGCATGTACCCCGGCATCGGTGCGGCTGGCTCCCGTTATTTTTATGGGCTCATTTAACAGTTCCGTTAAAGCTTCTTCTACCCTCTGCTGAACCGCCACGGCATTGTCCTGTCGCTGCCATCCGGCATAATTTGTGCCGTCGTATGCAATGGTCAAGAGTATATTTTTCATATTTTCCATACCTTCTTATTTACGCCACCCATTGGGACATAAACAGCTTATAATACTCGCCTTTTAAAGCCAAAAGTTCTGTATGATTGCCGGATTCTATAATCCGTCCCTTATCCACCACCAAAATGAGATCCGCATGTTGTATGGTAGAAAGTCTGTGGGCTATGATAAAAGAAGTACGCCCTTCCAGCAACCGGTTAAGGCCTTCTTGCAGAGCTTTTTCCGTACGGGTATCGATATTGGCCGTGGCTTCATCTAAAATAAGAATCCGCGGATCCGCAAGCAGCGCCCTGGCAAAGGAAATTAACTGCCTTTGCCCTACAGATAAACGGCTTCCCCGTTCGTTTACTTCTGTTTGATAACCATCTTCCGTCTCCATAATAAACTCATGGGCGCATACCGCCTTTGCCGCCGCGATGACTTCTTCATCGGTGGCTTCTAAGCGGCTGTAACGGATATTGTCCATAATGGTACCCGAAAATACAAAGCTGTCCTGCAGCATAATCCCCATTTGACCCCGTAAAGTGGCTAGGGTCGCTTGGCTGATATCGAAACCGTCGATTAAGATTTGGCCGCCGTTTATTTCGTAAAAGCGGCACAGCAAATTGACGACTGTTGTTTTTCCCGCGCCTGTGGGGCCTACTAAAGCCACCGTATCACCGGCATTGCATTTAAAATTAACACCCTGCAGCACCTTGGGGCCTTCTTCATAAGAAAACTCCACATCTTTAAAGGTTACCTGGCCGGATATGGCGGGCATAGTTGTGGCTCCCGGCCGGTCTTTAACCAGTACAGGCTCGTCCAGAGACTCAAATATCCGCTCCAGATAGCTCATATTAGACACCAAAGTATTGTAAAAGTTAGCCAGATTGTTGATCGGCATCCAAAAACGCTGGATGTACGATACAAAAGCCACCAATACCCCTACGGTTAACACCCCATGGGTCATCATACCCAGGCCGTATACATAAAAGAAGCTAATGGCCAGCATCCCGATATTTTCCGCACTGGGCCACAACATAAACATTACCCTAACCGCGCCCATCCAGGTATCTTTAAGTTCTCCGGATACTCCGGCAAAGATACGCTCATTTTCCCCTTCACGGGTAAAGGATTGGGTGATCTTTACCCCGGAGATACTTTCGTGGATATAGGCGTTCATATTAGACTGCTTTGCGCTAAAAAGTCGCCAAGCCCTGCGGTTTTTGATTTTTAAAATAAAAGTCACCACCAGCAGCACCGGCAAACCAATCATACTGACCAGGGTCAGGCGTACATCAATGAGCAGCATCATCACCACGATAACACCCAGAGAAAACAAATCGGTAATGACATTAAGCATACCGTTAGACAGCATGTCACTGAGAGAGTTGATGTAATTAACCACACGCACCAAAATTTTGCCATGGGGACGGCTGTCGTAGTAGCTGAATGGCAGCCGCTGGAGATGCTCAAATAAATCCAGCCGCAGATCGCGAATAATCCCCTGACCTACTTTTGCCATGGTAATCGCCCGGTAGCGCATGAAAAATACATTGACGATCAGGGATAAAAGCATGATCCCCGCAATAAAGAAAACCTCACCAACATCCCGGTTAGGAATAGCCGAGTCTATCACTATCATCGTCAAAAACGGTGCCAAAAGCCCCAGAGTACTGGATATCACCGTACAAATAAGGGTATAAGCAAACAGACGCCGGTAGGGCCTGATATATTTATACAGCCGCAGTATATGAACCAGTTTAAACTCACTTTGGGTCTCTAAAGCCTCGTCTGTACGAAATGTATTGCGCGCCACTATCTTTTCCCCCTTTGCTCTTCATACAATTGGGCATAGTATCCGCCTAAAGCCACCAATTCTTCATGGGTGCCCCGCTCTATTATCGTGCCTTTTTCAAGAACCAAAATTAAATCTGCGTTTTTTACGGCGGATAATCGATGAGCCACAATAAATGTGGTAGGGCCGCTGCCGCTTTTGATCACCCGTTCCGCCAAAGCTTCTTGTATACGTTGTTCCGTCTCCATATCTACCGCAGAAGTCACGTCATCCAAAATCAAAATCGAAGGCTCCACGGCAATGGCTCTGGCCAGGGAAAGCCGCTGTTTTTGACCGCCGGACAGGCCTACGCCCCGTTCTCCCACGATCGTATCATAGCCTTCGGGCATATTCCGGACAAAGCCGTCGGCGTCGGTGACTGCGGCAGCAGCATATACCACATCCATCGAAGCATTTGGCACACCGTAGGCAATATTCCCCTCAACCGTATCCGAATACAAGAATACATCCTGCATCGCATAGCTGATCCCTTTACGCAACGCTGTCAAATCGTATTCTTTTATGTTGACTCCGTCCACCAACAGCGCACCTTCTTGAACATCGTAAAAGCGGCTGATTAAATTGACCAGAGTTGTCTTACCTGAGCCGGTACCACCGACTATGCCTATGGTCTGGCCCTTTTCTGCGGTAAAACTGATATCTTTAAGCACATAAGGGTCCTGGGCATAGACATCGTAGCAGAAACCGACACCTTTAAACTCTACTTTACCTTCCGGCTTGCTGTCTCGTCCCGGATAAGGCGGGCTGCTTATGTAGATTCTTTGGCGCATCATATCGTGGACTTTTTCCAGGGAAGTCACAAAATTTTGCATATTGTTAACATACCAGCCAAACATACGGGTCGGGTTATCCAGCATCCACAGATAGCCGCTAATGGTGATAATTTGCCACAGCTCAATATGCCCGCCAATAACCAGCAGGCTTCCTAAAAGCAGCAAAATTAAAGGTAGTAACGCCGCGCAGCTTTCTAAGATAGGCATGTATTTGACTCGCACCTGGGCTGTTTTCGTATTACTGTCATAAAAGGCCTGATTGACCTTAGTAAACTTCTCAATTTCATAGGCTTCCTGGGTAAAGGCCTTGACCACGCGATTGCCTCCGATATTTTCTTCGCAGACAGAGTTAAGCCGTGAAAACTGTTCCCGCACATTTCTAAAAGCTGGCCCTATTTCCTTACCCTGTTTAGCGGCGGCAATCAAAACAATCGGTGCAAGCAGCATCATAGACAGGGTCAATGGCAAACTGATCATCCCCATGACTATAATGGCAGAGACGTACAGTAAAATACTTTCGGGGATGGCAAACATATCAAAGGCCAAAAATACTCTGATGGCCTCTAAATCGCCGGTCATCCTGGACATGATGTCTCCCACCCTGTTTTTGTCAAACCAGCTGAAATTTTGGATATGAAGCTTGTGATATACATCCCGCCGCAGTTCGAAGAGAATCTTTTGAGATGTATCCTCGTACAGTATCCTAAACCAATACCGGACGATGCTGCGGATCAAGGTATTGCCTACCATAATGCCCAAATATTGAGGCAACAGATAATGCCGACCGCCCTGTATGACATCGGCTACAATCCGCCCGGCAAAATAAGGATTGATCAAGGCCCCTATCGTCACCACCATGTTGACCATAAAACCAAAAATCAGCCGGTATTTGTACCGGGCCACATAGGGCAACCCCCATCTTATTGCTTGTTGCATATACTCCCCCTCGCTACTGCAATACTAATGATAACAGTGGAATTGAAAGCAAACACAAGATACTTGAAAGAGCCACCAACTTGGAGGCCACGACAGTATTACCCTTATACTGTTCCGCAAAGATAACCGTCAGCGCAGCTACGGGCATACCTGCCAAAATAACAATAACCCCCAGCATCACAGGATTGTGTATAAACAACCGCAATATAAAAAATGACACCAAAGGAATGCCTAACAAACGTATGAAAATAACCGGCAAAACCCGAGGATCATTGACCAAAGTCAAAGGCCTGCTTTTCGCCAGTATGGAACCAACCAATATCATAGACAAGGGTATGGTCATATCCCCGACCAGGGCCACACCATCTTGAAATACACTGGGTAGCCGAAATCCTGTTATAAAAAAAATAAATCCTATGTATGTGGCAATCAAAGCCGGATTCAAGGCGATGGCTTTAAGATTTACCTTAACGGTACCGGTGGTGTCCCGTTTAAAAAGATACACGCCCAGACTAAAAGCCAAAATGTTAAAGGTAACATTAGCCATGGTCGCATACATCATACCTTCAGAGCCATAAACTGCCTGTACAATAGGGAACCCCATATATCCTACATTGGCAAAGACCAGCGCAAACTGCCATACTTGTTTTTCGTCCGGTGTGGCACCCATCAGGCGAGCCAAACCCATCCCTATCACATGACCGGATACATAGATCACCATTGTCAAAAGTAGGGTAGCCAGACTTTCCATCAAAAGTGTTTGCGAAAAAGGCCGCATCATGGAAATAAAAACCATGCACGGCAAAGTCACTTTTACTAAAACCGTAGACATCCCGGCATTAAGCTCGTCGGTTAATATTTTAGCCTTACGGCTGGCGTAGCCTGCGGCAATACATACCGCCAAGGCGGCTAAACCGCTTACAAGGCTAACAAACATGGCATTTTGCATAAGGGCATCTGCCAACATCTGCATCCAGTTCACTCCTGTTTTATTGATAGAGACATTCGAGAGGATTATACACGATGCGCGCTTTTATGGCAAAGGCGCTTTGGAAAATTAGAGAATCAGGAAATTCCTTTGGTTTTGAGTAGAGTTTTGCATTCACCGATGATATAATAAATTATAGAAGAGGAGGAATAAAATCCATGAACAAAACAACAAAAATCCTTTCTCCTAAGTCTGATATAATTTTCAAGTTATTGTTTGGTACGGAAAACAGCCTAGATATCCTCACGGATTTTTTACTTGCAGTGCTTAAATTGTCACCAGACGAATATGACGAGATAACTATATCAAATCCCTTTCTTATGCAAGAATACAAGGGTGATAAGCTCGGCATACTTGATGTGAAGTTAAAATTAATATCCGGTAAGCTTTTGAATATAGAAATTCAAGTTGATCCCATGCCATTTATGGAATCCAGAATACTGTTTTATGTGTCAAAGTTAATTACAGAACAGATTGGCGAAAACGATCAGTACGATAAAATCAAACGAGTGATTAGTATTATCATCACAGACCACCTACTGATTAAAGAAAGCGAAAAATTTCATCATCACTTTGGATTGTATGACATAGAAAGCAAAGTGTTACTGACAGATATTTTGGAAATCCACACGCTGGAAGTTCCAAAAGCCAGAAAAATATTTGATGATGCTGATATCGAAAACACACATTTACTATACTGGATGAAGTTTCTTGATGCCAAAACAGAGGAGGAGTTAAATATGTTAGCTGAAAAAAGTCCCGTTATGGAAAAAGCAACTATACGACTGTTAGAACTATCCGCTGACGAAAAAACTAGGCAGCTTTATGATGCAAGGTTAAAAGAGCAAAGGGATAATTACGCAAGGGAACGCGGAGCGGTTAAACAAAATTCTTTGGATATTGCGAAAAACGCATTAAGCAAAGGCATGTCTATCGAAGATATTTTAGACATTACAGGTTTAACCCAAACAGAAATAGAACCCCTTCTTAATTCCAACTGATTTAATCTATTATCCAGTTATTAAAGGCTCGTACATTATCGTTGTGCGAGCCTTATCTAATAAACCCAACAAGGAGACACAGCATGGAGCAATTTGACATTCTTGATATAAACGGAAACTCCACGGGACTTATCGCCGATAAAGGCACACAACTAAACAGCGGCCAATATTATCTCGGCGTCCATGCTTACATTTATAATCAATCATTGGAATTTCTATTACAACAGCGCTCATATGACAAAACTTTTTTGCCCGGAGGCTGGGATGTTCATCTGGGGCATGTGGTCGCGGGGGAAACGTCAAAAGAAGGGATCATCCGGGAAATTCAAGAAGAAATAGGGCTATCCGCTCCCCCAAATAATATATATTTTTCAGGCCGCATTGTCTGGGAATATTATCATCATATGATAGACGTGTATTTTTTAAAGGCAGATTTTGATATCAATCATTTGACTTTGCAGCGCGGAGAGGTCATTGGCGCAAAAGCGGTTTCTAAGGATGACATGCTGGCGCTGGTTTCAAATATGTATTATAGGCCTGATGAGTACAGGCGGCATGTGGCATGTGAAATTGGCAGGCTCAGCCAACTATCTAATGAATAGGAGTAACAAACATGACATTTAGAAATCCGACCACCATCCACGATCCCCTTGCATCCTATAGCCATCAAGCAGAGGTGGGCAGTAATGCAAAATGGCTTATTACATCCGCGCAGATTGGCATGGATAAAAATGGATTTGTCCCGGAAGATGTGTATGACCAGCTTGAATTGGCTTTTGACAATATATTGCTAAACTTAGAAGCCGCGGGAATGGAAAAGAAGGATTTAGTGAAGCTTGTTTTTTATTTTGTCGGCACTCATGATATAGAGCGCCGGCGTCATATCATTAAAAACAGATTAGGCGATCATAAGCCCTGTATGACTGTTATTTATGTTGTGGGCTTGGCGGGACCGGCTTTGAAGGTTGAGGTTGAGGCTTGGGCTTGTAAGGAGTAAATAAAGGTTAGTTACAACAGATTGCTCTTGGCTATACAATCGAGTATAATGATTGTATAAAGAGAGGAGAGTTAAATGTCCAAGTCATCCAGTATTTATACAAGAGTCGAACCCGAACTTAAAGAACAGGTAGAACAGGTACTATCAAAACTTGGCATCCCTATGGCGAATGCAATAAATTTATTTTTGCATCAGATCGTCTTACATGATGGTATCCCTTTCGATGTAAAGCTACCTCAAAGAAAACCCCTCGATTACTCTACGCTGTCTCGTGAGCAATTCAATGTTGAGATGGAGAAAGGGCTTGCCGATTTAAACGCAGGGCGAATCATATCGGCAAAACAAGTTAGGGAAAGCATGCAGAGGAAATATCAGACATGATTTGGCATGTTCAATACACAGATTCTGCCAAAAAGGATCTCCAGGGCATTTACGATTACATCTCGGATATTCTACTCGCACTAGAGACTGCGGAAAAACAAACAAATCGAATCATGGATGCTGCAGATTCACTCAACCATATGCCGTTTCGATATCGCTTGTGTGATTACGAGCCTTGGCGTTCATGGGGTTGGCGTGTCATGCCTGTTGATAATTATTTGGTGTTTTATTTTCCTGACGAGTCACAAGATATTGTCACGATAATGCGCATAATGTATGAGGGCCGCGATGTTGAGAGACATCTGGGAAAGTAATAACCGAAGCATGCCAACGCCCGCAATTTAGCCAAGCAAAAAGGTTTATCAATATCGACAAAACCGCTACCATCCCAAGGAGGGATAAATAATATATGACTACACCTGCTAAAAACGCATAGCAAAGGCTATTGCGTTCATAAAATATAACCCAATAGCCTTTGCTCTTTCTAAAAAATAATATTAGGAGGAGCAACTATGCGCTATCGGAACGCACGGGACCTCTTTCCTAAAGATGTCTTGGCGTTAATTCAGCAGTATGCTGATGGGGAGTATATCTATATTCCCAGAAAAGTTGAAAACCGCAAGCAATGGGGCGATAACACCCATTCGAAAACCGAAACCAATGCGAGAAATCAAGAAATTTACTCGCTTTATAAATCAGGGCATACAGTCAGCGAACTGGCCCGCAAATTCTTCTTATCGGAAAAAAGCATCCAGCGTATTATCACCCTGGGTAAAAAACATGAACATCCATAACCGCGCAGTCTCGTTCAAACGATGACTGCATTTTTTATGGGGAAATATTATTTCATCTGACCCAATCTCTTTTCAGCTCAATCTCTTTTCAGAAACAAGATATAGGTAGCTTCCGCATATATCCCGAATTTATATTTATAGTGAATTAATTCGCGTTTAAAACACCCATGGCACAATTAACGCGGAAATAAATAATAACCCGGGAGAAAAAAATTGAAACAAACATCTCAACAGACATATCAACAAGCATATAAAGAAGCACCTAATGAAGCAACTTGGATAATCATCCCTGATAAAACACCCCTTGTCATCAGAAATTGCAGCAAATGCGGCAGAAAAAAGGAGTTTTATAGCAGCGATAAATTTCGCCTCAACGGTCGGCATACAAAAATCGATATTTGGCTGATATACAAATGCACAAAATGCGATACCACATGGAAACTTACCATAAAAAAGGGCATTAAACCCCACGATTTAACCGCCGAGCTATTTGACCGGTTTACCAACAATGATAAAGATTTAGCATGGGAATACGCCTTTGACCGCCACTTGCTTAAACAAAACGGCTGCGAAATACAGTACGCAGACATAAATTACACTGTAGATGGCTTCGGTCTTCAAGATTTAAATGGGCCGCTGCTTATCCATATCAAAAATCAATATCTGTTTGAGCTTAAATTAAGCGCCCTTTTAGCAAATAAACTGGAGGTTTCAATTAATCAAATAAAAAGGCTTGCCGATAGTGGAGCTATCAAAACAAGCCTCGAATGCGATATTATGAAATATAGGATAAGAACAGATTTAGATGTATGCTTACAGCAGATTTAAATATGCCTATCATATGTCAAATTACTTCAATTGATCTTCCCTACATAAAATCCTGCCAGATTCCCATTGCTATCAAAAACCTCCGACACCACAAACATCCCATCCGCAAACAAATTTCCATAACTCGTTTGAAAACTTGCCGGGGTAGCCGGGGGTAGTATAGTCACATCCCCGGCAGTATACTGTCTTCGGCTTCCGGCACCGGTAGGAACCAGACTCACACGATATACAAACTCAGCATTATTTAACGCCGCCCTCTGTACAATATGAGATGCGTTATTTGGCATGTTTCGGATTTCCAGTGCTATGGCGCTCGCCTGCCCCTGGGCTTGATGGCGCAAAACTGCATGGCGATGATTGGCCTGGGCCTGACTCAACGCCGGTAAAACCGGCAGCAATATAATCATGAGTATGGCCATGGCCACCAATATCTCTACATAAGAGTAACCGCCTACATAGAAATAACCGCCACGTTTATCGTACACATTAATATTAGGCATTTGTCAACAGTCCATCCGTATTTATAAAACAACGCCTGCATTTACAAACAGTATCATACCAATATCATTTTCAATCCTTCCAATGTTCCCTACGCGACGCTTCGCCTCTTTTCGGCGAAGCTGCTCCAGTCCATTGCAAGGTTTCAAATGGATATTGGTATCAGTTAAACATAAACATCTGCTTTTCCGCTTCCAAATCATGGGCTCCCCCATATTCGCAAGCTTCAAAAGCCTCTGCGTATTTCACCTTACTGCCTCTTGCCTCACCATACTTTTCAATGAGCTTATCCCTAAAGCGATCCGCGGTATTGGCCCATCTTGGGCCGTAAACATTTCGCAGATATTCTAATCTGGCTTTTGGATCCTTTGGCACATTTTCAAAATCTCCGCTGACCCAAGGCAGCCATTCGTATACTTGGCTTATATGGGCATCAAAGCCATATAATTTATCTTCAACCACATCATCGATATCCACTACGATATCCGGATTTACAGGCAAAGGCTTTTCGAAATGATCACCCATAAAGAAAATAACCGGCATTACCTTAGGCACGGGAGTCCCCGGCAAAAAGTTAGGCACCATCACCAAATAGGAGCAATCCTGCACTAACTGAGCCGTATTGCGATGATCCGGATGATAGTCCCATAAACGATGGGTAATGATCATATCCGGGCCAAATTCTCGGATAGCCTTCATTAAAGACTCTCTGGTACGTATGTCCGGGACCAAATAAGCATCATTGTGATCCAATATGACATAAGAATCAATGCCCAGCCGTTTTTTCGCTTCCTCGGCCTCTTTTTGCCGGGTCGCCACCAAAGTATGTCCCAATTTTTCGTAATGACCGGATTGGCCGTTGGTTACGGATAAAAACTGCACCACATGACCGGCCTTAACCAATTTTACCGCTGTTCCTCCGCAGCAAACCTCCGCATCGTCCGGATGAGCGCCTATAAACATTACTCTGTGCTGTTTCATGCCAGCCTCCTCTAAATACTATACCCGACAACATTTCACTTTATCTGTTTAAAAATAATTTTATCAAACAATGACACCAAATACAATTGCATGTCCTTATTATGCACCCGACTTTTTAACAAAATTTTTGACAATATTCATCACATATGCCCCTCAAAAATTTTGACGAAATATACAATAATCAACCGGTTTGAAAGATCACTTATCCGATTTAAAATGTATTCATTATGTCACATTCCAAGACTTTCTTTCGACAAAACTCCGTTTCAATAGTTGACTACTTTCTCCCACTCCGCTATACTGAACCTGTCCTTTGAAAATTGCAATACCTACACTGCAAACGGACAGGGCGTACATAAAATGATCTGCGCCCTAAGGCGTTCCGCATGCGCTGGTAGTTGAGCGCAGGTCCTTTTTGAAGCTGTGATCGTTTGTAGTATAACGTGAAATATCACGTTGCAAGCATAATTTGCGGCATTTTTGCCGCAAATTATGCAAATGTAGGATTGCCATTTCGGGACTTACCACAGAAAGGAGAAAAAGAATCTTATGAAAAAGAAACTGGCATTACTGCTGGCGTTTTCATTACTCTTGTCTTTAGTGCCTGCAAGCACTGTTATGGCAGACACAGACGAAGACAACGGTTATGATTACGAAGAAGCTTATGATTATGATCCCGACGATGAGGATTATAATTATGACGAAGAGGAAGACGCTGACGAAGAAGAAGCAGCTCCTCAAACAACTCAGCCGATTGTACCTATCGCGGCAACCACAACTCCGGCTGCTGTTACACTGCGTTTTGTAATTGGTGAAACCACTTATACACGCAATGACGCATCTCTTTCTCTTGACGCGGCACCTTTTATTGATGCTGCCGTTGGCCGTACAATGGTACCTCTGGCTGCAATCAGCGAAGGTCTTGGCGCCACCGTTACTTGGGATGGCGAAACTCGCAGCGTAAATGTTGTGAGAGGCGATGTAAACGAGACCATCAGCGTTGACGCAGATTTACCCGGCGGTATGGGCAGACCTGCTATTGTAGCAGACCGTACTTTTGTACCTCTTGCCTATGTAGCTAATCTGTTAGGTGCAGACACACAATGGGACCCCGATGCACAGGCGGTATATGTAATATACTAAGCACATAACTTCAAAGCACTTTTGCTATACGTTAGCAAATTCGTAAATCCTGAAGGGGTCCCGTACCTCTTCAGGTTTTCTTTTTAATTTCAATGGAGGATTTATGCATCCACTTTTCTCTCCTCTGTATTCCTTGGAAAGCTATCAAAAGATTGATTTTGCCGACAGCCCTGTTTTAGCCACTGGGGTAACCGGCTCACAAAAATGGCATTTAGCCGCCGGGCTAATAGCTAAATACAATCGCCCCGGGCTTATTGTTGCCCATTCGGAACTGAGCGCCAAAGCGATTTACGAAGATATGCAGTACTTCTTCCCCGGACGGTGCCGTCTGTATCCCAGCCGGGACCCGCTTTTTTATGCCGCCGATGTCAAAAGCACGGATATCGCCTGTAAACGTTTCGCTATTCTATCCGAACTATTGGCAGGAGAAAAACCGATCATCGTGCTGCCTGCGGAAGTATTGCTTGACCGGCTCACGCCGCCAAAAACATTTGCAAATAATATCCTACCACTACAAGTTGGGGATATTTGCGAACCGGAAGATTTAGTCCGCCGCCTAAGCATTATGGGTTACGAACGCGCAGCCCAAGTGGAAGGCCCCGGACAATTTGCCATGCGCGGCGGGATTATAGATATCTGCACGATAGCCGAAGACAATCCGGCAATGCGGATAGAGTTTTTTGGGGACGAGATCGATTCTATCCGTCTGTTGGATATTCTTTCTCAGCGATCTGTCAGCAGCGAAGGTGCCGATGTACGATTGGATAAAGTCAAGATATTCCCCATGGGGGAATTGGCTTACGACGATACCGTACTCAACTTGGCCATCGCTAACATTTCTCAAGAGTACGAAAAAGCTTACACGTCTCTTCGCAAAAAAAATCTGCGGGGAGAAGCACAATCCTTAAAGGAGCAGACCGAAACCCTCTTGACCCAGCTGTCCCAAGACAAACACTCTTCGCATATGGAAAGCCTCTTCCCATTTTTTTATGAGGATACCACCAATTTACTGGACTATCTGCCAAGGGATACAATCCTATTTTTTGACGAACCCAATTATATCGCTACCCACATAAACACTTTAAGAGAAGAATACGAAGACGGTATTAAAAACCGTCTGCTTAAAGGAACCATTTTGCCTACACAAACCCAAATGCTGCTGACTTACGAACAGGCTTTACAGCGGGCAGCCGGTTTTCATACCATGCTTTTTGCCGATATGGCCCAGCAAGTGCGAGGCTTTGCTCCTAAACGCATTATCCCTTTTATCGTAAAATCTTGCCCGCCCCTGCGCCGCCGGCCCGAAGAGCTAAAAGAGGATATCTCCTTTTGGATGAGCCAGCAATATCGTTTGGTCATTTTGGCGGGCCCGGGCAAAAGCGGGGAGCATTTGGCAAAGTCTTTGGCAGAGCTGGAAATCCCCGTCCGATACGAAAAGAATTTAGCTGACATATCCGATTTACCCGTCGGCGTAGTGACCATAACCCAAGGCGCGCTGGCCACAGGTTTTGAGTATCCGGAATGTAAGCTGGCCGTCATCACCGATCGGGAGATGTTTGCAAAAACAGAAAAGAAGCGCAAACGCCGCCGCAAAGACGGGGCAAAAATAGATAATTTTACCGATTTGCGGCCTGGAGATTACATCGTCCATGACAATCATGGGGTAGGCATATTTGCCGGGATCGAACAGATTGTAACCGACGGTTTAAGCAGAGATTATTTGAAGCTGACATATGCCGACGGGGGCCATCTGTATGTTCACACCGGGCAGATGGATCTTGTCCAAAAATATATCGGCGGATCCGCTAAACTTAAACTCAATAAGCTTGGGGGAGCGGACTGGGCCAAGGCAAAATCCCGGGTACGAGGGGCCGTTAAGATTTTGGCCCAGGATCTGGTGGCCCTATATGCCAAGCGCCAGACAAATCCCGGTTTTGTTTACAGCCCGGACAGTGTATGGCAGTCGGAGTTTGAGGCTCATTTCCCATACGAAGAAACCGAGGATCAGATTGCCGCCATTGAAGATGTCAAAAAAGACATGGAATCGGAAAAAATAATGGATCGGCTCATTTGCGGGGATGTGGGTTACGGCAAAACAGAAGTGGCGATCCGCGCCGCTTTTAAGGCGGTTCAGGATAATAAGCAGGTGGCTTATTTGGTGCCTACCACCATATTGGCTCAGCAGCATTATGCCACCTTTGCGGCCCGGATGGCGGATTATCCTGTCACCGTAGAGCGCCTTTCCCGTTTTCAAACCACTAAGGAGCAGCGGGAAACCATACATCGCCTTAGCCGGGGAGAAGCAGATATTGTTATCGGTACCCACCGGTTATTATCCAAAGATGTGGAGTTTCGTAATCTGGGACTCATCATCGTGGATGAAGAGCAGCGGTTTGGGGTGTCCCATAAGGAGAAATTAAAGGCACTTAAAGAAAGTGTGGATGTGATGACATTAACAGCCACACCGATCCCTCGTACTTTGCATTTGAGCCTAACAGGCATACGGGATATGAGCCTTTTAAACGAACCTCCCGAAGAGCGCCAGCCGGTCCAAACCTATGTTATGGAGCATAACTCCGAGTTTGTACGAGAGGCTATTAACCGGGAATTGGCACGAAACGGCCAGGTCTATTATCTCCATAACAGAGTGCGAAATATCGCCGAAGAAGCTGCCAGAGTCAGGGCACTCGTGCCTCATGCCAAAGTGGCCTTTGCCCACGGCCAAATGTCGGAATATGAGCTTGAAAACATCATGATCTCCTTTATAGAGGGCGAGGTGCAGGTACTGGTCTGCACCACTATTGTGGAAACGGGACTGGATATCCCCAATGTAAATACGATCATCATCCAAAACGCCGATCATATGGGTCTCAGCCAGCTGTATCAGCTGCGAGGCAGAGTGGGACGCTCCAACCGGCTGGCCTATGCCTATTTGATGTACCGCAAGGATAAGGTTTTGGAAGAAACCGCCCAAAAGCGTTTGCAGACCATCAGAGATTTTACGGAGTTTGGCGCAGGCTTTAAAATCGCCATGCGAGATTTAGAAATCCGCGGCGCGGGTAATCTGCTGGGAGCGGAACAGCATGGCCATATGGACTCCGTAGGCTATGATATGTACTGTAAGCTTTTGGCCGAAGCGGTCAGCGAGCTAAAAGGCGAAATACCGGTCCAGAGTTTTGAGACCACTGTGGACATTGCGGTCAACGCATATATCCCGGAATATTTTATAGAGGATGAAATCCAAAAGCTGGAGATCTATAAAAAGATTGCCCTCATCCAAAATCAACAGGATTTTAATGATATGCAGGAAGAAATAGAGGACCGCTTTGGTGATTTGCCTCAACCTGTACAATATCTGCTGGATATTGCTTTAATGAAGGCCAGGGCTCACAGTCTGGGCGTGATTTCTGTTGCCGAAAAGCAGGGGAGTCGCCTGATTATCACATTTAAAGGCGACGCGGCAGTGGATGTGGATAAACTGGCCGCTTTTGTGACTCAGGAAGCCGGTAAGGTGCTGTTTACCATGGCCCCTAATCCGTATTTGACTTATCATGGAGTAGAAAATGCTATGGAAACTTTAAAATATGTGTTAGACTGTCTCGAAGGTACGTAAGTAAAGTGCGTAGATGCTGAAAGTATCCGGTATCCGCATATATTTTATAGAAGGCCGGTGAATTTAATGAAAGCCAGTGAATTGTTAAACCGTATTTTGGATCTATCCCCTTGGGTAGACCGGGCAACTACCGTTGACAAGATCGTCGAGGGAAACCCTGACAAAGAATTAAATAAAGTGCTGGTAGTCTGGCGCTGCTCCATGGAAACCCTTCATATCGCTATCCGTGAAGGGTATGACGGTATCTTGGTTCATGAACCGACTTACTACTTCCACGAAAATGAAGCCGCTCAGCTGGCGGCAATGCCCGACGATTCCCCGAAAAAAGAAACGGCAATGCTTAAGCAGCGCCTTATCCTGGACAATGATCTGGTCGTAATGCGCGTTCATGATTCTTGTGACTCCCGGGACGAAAGCGGCGTTGCCGCTATCTGGGCCAAGTCATTGGGATTAACCAATCGCGTGCACAAATCCGTACCCCTGGATTGCGAATGTCGATATGATATGCCGCCAATGAAGGCAGGAGATCTGTTGGAAGCGGCTAAAAAAGCCACCGTAGGATTTCAGATACCGGGACCGGTTTTGTTTGGGGATCCCGAGCAGATGGTTTCTAAAATAGGTGTAGGTGCCGGATGTATTACAAATCTGGAGCTATTTATCAAAATGGGCTGTGATATTGCGGTTACCTGCGATGACGGCGTGGGATATTGGGAGAACATATCCTTTGCGATCGATCGTGGTTTTCCGGTCATCCGGGTTTCTCATGCCGCCAGTGAAGAAGAAGGCATTAAGGCCATGGGAGCCTGGGTACAAGAGCAGTTTGGGATTAAAACGACATATATGCAGGAAAAGGCGTTTTAGAGCCACGTCTTGGATACAAAAAAGAGCTGTCTCATTAAGCATATATCGAAAAGTGCTTAATGCGACGGCTCTTTTTAATGGATTCATTTATCAACCTCGGCCTCGATACCTATCAATAACATCATCGCACCATACATGGGCCTCCACATACCGCTCCGGCCCAAATCTACCATCGTCATTCCAGTCTTGAGGCAGTCCATATTTTTCGATAACCAGCAATATCTCATCGTAGGTATAGAGCTTCTTCCGATACTCTTTATCGTCCATCTTATGAGGGCCTTTGCTAAACACCGGATGAGAATCCCCATATGTAAATGAAACCGTCTTCAAATCAAATTCATCCATAGGGATTTTTATGCAGGCACCGTTTTCAAACCATGTGTTCAACCATGGACTATGCCCCACTACCAAATAATGTGGCGCTTTTCTGCGGATTATACCGCCCTTTTTCGCAAACTCGTTTCTTAATATTTCCTCATACATATGTCTGCGGTTCATATAGTCCAAATCCCGGGCGGCACTTTGGCAACTCGGCTTTTGCTCCCTCAATTTTCCCAGTAATGCGTTTGCTTCTTCAATAGGAATATCAGACAAGTTTACAAAGGGACCAATCTCCCCGTCGTAATAATGGTATAAATACATTTTTAAACCCCTTCAAGCCTTGCAGCTTCCAGCAAAACTTCCATCGACTTAACCGGGATACGCCCCATAGAGTCCGGGCCTACATTTAGCAGATAATTAACCCCTTTGCTGTTAAGATGCCGTTTTGTCTCAACTAATCGCTCAGGGGTTATCCAATCCTGATCCGAATATTTAATACCCCAGGAATGATTCATTGTCGCCGGGGTTTCGTACAACCCGTATGGAGAATATTTATATCCCCCAAGGGCATTCATATCCCCGCTGTCTTTGGTCATCCCCTCCGGCGGAGCTTCCGGAGGAACTTCATTATCATTTAAGGATACATAGTCGTAATCCCCATTGCCAATCCGGGAGTTAATCAGGCATTCCGGCTGATATTCCTTTACCAGATGATTTAGCTCCAGGCTCTGTTTAGGGCTTATGGTATGGGGAGTATCAAACCAAACAAGAAAAATATCACCGTAATGTGTCAATATCTCCTTTACCTGTGGCTTGATCTTCTCTTCGAAGCAGATATCAAAATTTTTCTTTTCTTTATCGGGATAATCCCAAGAATTATCCCAAGATACACCGGAACAAAATTCAGAATTGGTATATCCGCCTCCATGAGGATGCGCCCAATCCAATTCCTGGGAATAATACAATCCAAACTTTAACCCATGCTTATAGCAGGCTTCTCCAAGGGCCGCCACAATGTCACGTTGATAAGGTGTAGCGTCTACCACATTAAACTTATCCACCTTCGAATGAAACAAGGCAAAACCGTCGTGATGCTTTGAAGTAAAAACAAAATACTTCATCCCGCTATCCTTTGCCAATTTAATCCATCGGTCCGCGTCAAAAAAAACCGGATTAAAGGCTTTTGTCAGCTGATGATACTCCCCGTTGGGAATGGCAAAATGGGCCTGGATCCACTCGGCATACGTATCGGTAATTTTCCCGTTCCATTCCCCGCCAAGCAATGAGTACAGCCCCCAATGGGACATCATGCCGTATCTGTTTGCGGCAAAAAAATCTCTGTTAGTCATGGCGTTCTCTCCTTTTCCTTTAAACACCCTTCATAGTCAAAGAAATCCGCTTACGCTTCACATCCACAGACAACACCTTCACATTAACCACATCTCCTACGCTTACGGCTTCCAAAGGATGCTTTATATACCGGTCACTCAGCTGAGAAATATGAACCAGCCCATCCTGGTGAACCCCAATATCCACAAAAGCACCGAAATCAATAACATTACGTACTGTACCTTTAAGTATCATACCTTCCTGCAGATCTTCCAAAGACAGCACATCACTGCGTAAAAGCGGCGGAGGCAGATCCTCCCGGGGGTCACGGCCGGGCTTTTCCAATTCTTTAATGATATCCTGCAAAGTCGGCAGCCCTACGGCTAACTGCTCCGCAACCGCCGTCAATGGTGCCGACTGTCCTTCTTTTTTATAAGTCAGCCACTTTTCTGCCACCCCATAAGATTCCGGATGTACACCTGTGTTGTCCAAGGGATTTGTCCCTCCCGGGATACGCAAAAATCCCGCACATTGTTCGTAGGCTTTAGGCCCTAATTTATTGACTTTCAGCAGTTCTTTGCGGCTGGTAAATTTACCGTTTTCTTCGCGGTAGGTCAAAATATGCTTGGCCACGGTAGAAGAAATGCCTGCCACATAGGATAACAGACTTGGAGACGCGGTGTTAAGATCCACGCCCACGGCATTAACGCTACCCTCTACCACACCTGACAGGGTTTCGCCCAGGCGCTTTTGATTCATATCATGCTGATACTGGCCTACCCCTATACTTTTAGGATCGATTTTTACCAATTCGGCCAACGGATCCTGCAAACGCCGGCCAATGGACACGGCACTGCGCAGGGCCACATCAAAATCCGGAAACTCTTCGGCTCCAAGCTTGGATGCGGAATATACCGAGGCTCCGGCTTCGTTTACGATAATATACTGGACAGATAAATTAAACTCGCGGATAAGCTCTGCCACCACCTGCTCCGTCTCCCGGGAAGCGGTACCGTTGCCCACAGCGATCAGATCCACACCGTATTTATCAATACGCTGCTTTAAGGTGATTTTAGACGGTCCGGTATCCTTACCGATGGTACAGTAAACCACTCCTGTCTCTAACACCTTTCCGATCTCATCCACCACAGCCCATTTGCAGCCCGTACGATAACCCGGGTCTATGGCCAGCACCACTCGATCTTTGATCGGCGGCTGCATCAACAGCTGACGCAGATTTTCTCCAAAAACCTTAATGGCGCCCTCTTCGGCTTGCTCCGTAAGGGCAGAACGGATCTCCCGCTCCACCGCCGGAGCGGTTAGGCGCTTATAGCTGTCGGATATGGTAGCTTCCAACAGACTATTAGTATGAGGGTTATTGTTAAGCAAACGGCTCCCAAGGCCTGTCAGGATCTTTTCTGTCGGGGCTTCGATCGTCACTTTAAGCCAATCTTCCTTTTCTCCACGGTTAAGGGCCAGTACCCGATGTCCCACGATTTTTTTAATCGGCTCCGTAAACTCGAAATACATGTCATACACACCGGCTTTTTTGTCGGTTTCCTGGGACTGGGCCTTTTTGGAAGCCCCAGACGAAATAAAGCCTTCCTGCCATGTCATATTACGAACCCACGCGCGGCAGGTCGGATCGTCGGACACACGCTCGGCGATTATATCGCAAGCTCCCGCAAGGGCATCTTCCACGGTTTCCACGCCTTTTTCCGGATCGATAAAGGGAGCGGCGGCAGCTTCCGCAGGCATCTGAAGTTCTTGAGCCCACAAGATGTCTGCCAGAGGGCCTAAGCCTTTTTCTTCCGCAATGGTTGCCCGGGTGCGGCGTTTTGGACGGAAGGGGCGGTAGATATCCTCTACCTCGGTTAAGGTTGCGGCAGCGGTCAGTTGAGCGGATATCTCGTCAGTGAGATTACCTTGTTCTTCCAGTAGGTGACGCACTTGCTCCTTACGTTCTTCCAGATTGCGAAGGTAAACCAGCCGGTCGTGAAGTTCCCGTAACTGCTGATCGTCCATAGAGCCCGTCATTTCTTTACGGTATCGGGCGATAAAGGGGATGGTGTTGCCTTCGTCGATAAGTTGCACGGTGTTTTCTACCTGCCATTGGACTAAAGAAAATTCGGTAGTGAGGGTGGTAATTATGTTCATTTGCTTGTTCTCCTACATTATTTATTTGGTGACTTGTCTGTTTATCAATTCTGCTGATACCAATATCATTTTCAATCCTTCCAATGTTCCCCTACGCGACGCTTCGCCTCTTTTCGGCGAAGCTGCTTCAGTCCATTGTAAGGTTTCAAATTGATATTGGTATGAGGACCGTTTAAAAGTCATTTCACTATACTATACACCATTACCACGCAAAACAGTCAAAATTTTGTGCATTTTTCGCACGACTTTTTTCTTCCTTTTTTGTCGTTTGGCGTTGGATGCAGTCATAACCGGCAGTTGCTTGTCAAGGATTGGTTTTTCTGTTTTAATCACAGTACAAACAATACACGCACAATACAAAATTTGCGAAGTTGACGGAGGAATACAAGCATGGGCAAAGGTTTTTTTTCGGAATATATTTTTAACCGCAAATGGATATTTAGATATATGGTCGTTCTTTTTATCGTATCATTGATACCTTTGGTTTACATATCCAGGTACAGTCACCCCAGTGCCGACGATTTTTCAAACGGAAATTATACGGTACATACATGGCGCGAGACCGGTTCAATATCCCATACACTTTCGGCGGCTGTAGAGGGTACGCGGTATATTTACGATACATGGCAGGGTTCTTTTATCGCGGTCTTTTTAATGACACTGCATCCTGCCGTTTTTAATGAAGCTCTGTATATGTTTGGGATTATTGCTATCATTTTAGGTTTTGTCGCCGCCACAATGTTCTTTTTAAAAGTGGTTTTTATGGATTACTTGAAAATGGACAAGTACAGTTATGGAATAATCGGGATACTATTCACATTTATTTCCGTTCAATTTATATTTTGTCCGGTAGAGGGCTTTTATTGGTATAATGCCGCAATGTATTACACGGGGTTTCACTCGGTCTCTCTGGTATTATTTGCCTTAACATTGCGCGCAATCAAAACAACTACAATAAGCAAGACAAAAATAAATTATGGCATTGCAGTCTCGCTGCTTGCTTTCATTGTTGGCGGTGGTAATTACGTTACCGCGTTAACATCGGTTATAGTTATGGCATTGCTGTCGGCTTATTGTATTTTTATCAAGCGGGGTAACCGGACAATACCAATACTTGGGACGCTTTCCATCTGTGCCGTTTTGATTATCGCCATAATCGCTCCGGGCAATGCCGTACGGCAGACATATTTTCAAAGTATGAACCCTATATTGGCTATTTTTATGTCTTTTGAATATGCGTTTTTGTTTGTGGGCATAGTTATCCGTACTCCGGTGTGGCTTGCGTTTGCTTGTATTATTCCACTTATATATAAAGTGACACGGGACAGTGATTTTTCATTTCCTTATCCGATCGTGGTAACGATTTTAATGTATGGCATTTATGCCAGCACTTTTACCCCTAATCTTTACTCATGGTCATCATTTGGGCCGGCGCGTGTGGTTAATATCAACTTTTTTGCGTTTTTATTTTTTGTGTTGTTTTCGGCGGTGTACTGTACCGGCAGCATTGCGCATTATATGAAGCGCAAGCCCAATAAGACTATGAATATGCATAGCTTGATTGAGCATCCCATCGTAACAGCGGTATTGGTCATCTGTTTTATTCTTAGCTGTGCCCATGCTACCCTTGTTCATGTAGATTCTATGGCAAGCATAAGTGCTGCACGATCTCTCGCCACAGGGGAAGCCAGAGCTTATCACGGCGAATATTTAGCACGGCTTGAGCTGTTGAGAGATCCGGAGATCAGACATGTGGAATTACCGGAGTTTACCGTTACGCCTCATGTATTGTTTCATGCGTTGGATATAACTACGGATCCTTATATCTGGCCAAACACTGCAGTTGCGCAGTTTCACAATAAGGAGTCGGTGATATTGATACCGAGGGGAGAGGGATAGTATTGGGATTAAGGCGCTTTAACACAAATCCAAACCTTTGAAATGTCTTAACTTTTCCTAAGCCATAACTTTGATTTCCTTATGTATGATTAGAACCATCAAAACATAAGGAGATAAAAAAATGACGGTAAAAACAAGAAAAATCAGGCGTCGTAGACAACTCAGATTTTGCATTGCAATATTAATTTTAATGGTGCTAATAGCAATATGCGGTGTTGCACTCCATCGGTTATCGACAGCTTTGATACCGCTTATATCAACACCTAATACCGGACTTAGACTGCAACAAGCAGAAGCATCAGAGCCCCTTTTTTCAGAGCTCGCGATAAATATACAAACACAGAGCAATAACCCAAACCCTTTCGCCGAAAACATAGCTTTTATGTATTCGCCCAGATTGGACATTTCCTTAAACAGTACAAAAGCCTTTTTAACCAATTTTGATACCGGCGAAATTTTACTAAATCAAAACGGTACCACACGAATGTACCCCGCCTCGCTGGTTAAGATGATGACAGCACTCGTTGCCATTGAAAACATAAGCGACTTAAACGAAGCAATTACATTAAACGAGTCAATATTTCAGCAAACCTATGCCGCCAATGCAACCACCGCCGGTTTTCTTCCAGGAGACAGCATTCGCGCCATGGATTTATTATACGGTCTGCTCCTGCCTTCCGGCGCCGAATGCGCCATCGGACTCGCGCAGCATATTGCGGGTTCTGAACATGCCTTTGTTGCTTTAATGAACCAAAAAGCAAGAGAAATAGGCATGAACAATACGCATTTTACAAACACCACCGGGCTGCACGAGGCCGCTCAGTATTCTACAGCCAAAGATATGGCCATTTTATTAAGATATGCCCTCGAAAACGAAATTTTTTATCAGATTATAACCAGCACCCGCCATTCAACTGCCGGAACCTCGCTACAGCCGGGAGGCATAACCTTTCATAGTACACTTTTTTCGAGAATCGATAGCCAAGAATCTCGAAGCAGTATGATTCTCGGGGGCAGGACCGGGTTTACCAGCCAAGCGGGCCAAAATCTCGCGAGTTTTGCGCGCGTTGACGGTACAAAATATATCCTTGTAACGGCAGGTGCGCAAACCAACGGAAACCACCTGACCCAGGCATTGCATATTGATGACGCTTTTGCGGTGTATGGTGCAATCAATCGATAGATCGGAGTAACTATGGACTACAAAATTTTAATATGCGATGACGACGCGGATATATTAAATGCCCTTGAGATATATTTGCGGCAAGAGGGCTATGAAATTGTAAAAGCCGTTAATGGGAGGGAAGCCGCCGAGGCTATTCGAAGCGAAAATATCCATTTGATACTGTTGGATGTAATGATGCCTGTCATGGACGGTATACAAGCAGCAGTAAAAATCAGAGAGTCGTCCAATGTACCAATCATTTTTCTTTCTGCAAAATCCGAAGATACAGACCGTATTTTAGGGCTTAATATGGGCGGTGATGATTACATTACCAAACCGTTTAACCCTGTAGAATTAATTGCGAGAATCAAAGCCGCCTTGCGCCGGTACGCCCGCTTAGGAGGCATGAATGAAGCCGTCGGTACAGAGACAGACAGTGAAACCATACTTCAAACAGGCGGCCTTGTGATGGACGATGGTAAAAAATATGTTTTAGTAGATGGTAAAGAGGTCAGCCTGACCCCTTTGGAATACAATATTCTGCATTTGCTTATGTCCAATATAGACAGAGTGCTTACATCTAATCAGATATATGAGGCCGTTTGGAACGAACCTGCTTTTAATGTATCCAAAACGATTAGTGTGCATATCAGACATATTCGTGAAAAAATCGAAATAAACCCTAAAGAGCCAAATTACTTGAAAGTGGTGTACGGCTTAGGTTATAAAGTGGTGAAGATTATATGAAAGATGAGGACTAATTCAACTATGCAAAATAATCCAATTATAAAAAATACTGTGATGTTATACGCAATAAAAATTATATCTATCTTATTTGGCTTTACCGGGGCATTATCATTTATTCGCGCTTCAAGCGCTTCATTTGATTGGCATATGAATTTCATCTATCCCGAATGGTTCTATTTAAGAATTCCCGTATCTTTAATGGTTTTAGTTGCTAGTATGGCCACCTTTACCTATTTTGTCTGGAATACTCGTAGCACAAAAAAGCCGAAAGTCAATCTCCCCTATCGTAAAATTGATTATTCGCTCATACTCTTGCTTTGCGGTATAGGCGTTTCCATTGGCTACCATGTGCTGCGAGAACGTATGCTTACACCCTGGCACATAGCACATGGACTTCCGGTATCAGATGTACTCACCATGCCGGCCGAAAATTTTATGTCTATAAATTTTGCGTATTTTCAATTCCATTTACTTTTCATACCCATCACAACTTACGCACTGGCCCTGTTTGCTTATGCAGAACTAATCGCAAGAGTAAGAGATAAATCTCTTGTTAAGACCATGTACTGGCTGCAGTTTTTTAGGGTATATCCAATCCATCGTCTCCCCGGATCATTAATGGCGTTGCTTTTGATCGCACATTTAGTATTGGCAGTAATACTGCTCATGGGTAATGCTACTATTTGGTGGCAATTTCCGCAATTTCGCACGACATCATTTATGCCGCTCTTGCTATACACCATGTTTGCCCTATGCGTACTCACATATTTTGCATATTTTGTCATGAACCTTTCCAAAAAATACGATGAAATGAGCGCAGATAAAATTCGGGCCGAGCAATTTAAAAGCGAGCTGATAACCAATGTATCCCATGATATAAAAACCCCCCTCACCTCCATCATCAACTATGTGGATTTACTGAAAAATGAGGATCTGTCCGGGAAAGCGTTGGAATATGTACATGTTTTGGACAAGAAATCGGCCCGCTTAAAAATTCTTATTGACGATTTGATGGAGGCATCCAAAGCCGGAACCGGGAATCTGCGGGTAGATATGCAAGAAATAGACCTTGCCGAACTGGTAGGGCAAGTGGCCGGGGAATTTGAGGACAGCTTTGCAGCCAAGGATTTAGCCCTTGTACTTCGCCTACCCGATGAGCCGGTGTTCGTACAATCCGACAGCCGCCATTTGTATCGTACTTTAGAAAATTTGTTTTCCAATGCATCGAAGTATGCCCTTCCCGGGACCCGTGTGTTTGCAGAAGTTGTAACGGATAGTGAAAAGCCTATTTTTATCATACAAAATACATCCGAAAATCCCATCGGTCTGTCGGATGGGGAGCTTACGGAGCAGTTTATCCGCGGCGATAAGTCACGTCAAACCGAGGGGAGCGGGCTGGGGCTTTATATTGCTAAAAGCCTGGTCGAGTTGATGGGTGGGGTTTTAGTTATTAACATAAGCGGTGATTTGTTTAAGGTGGAGATCGGCTTGTAGGGCTTTCTCATCATCTTCGTATTGTTTTTACATCGAACTCAAAATTGATAATGCCTACCGATTTATCCTTTACCCAACTATACAGCCCTTCTTGTGAAAACTCCAAATCGCCAAATATAGCGGTATCCGGTTTTAGGATAATTTCTGTTCCGGAAACGCATACAGCATCACTAATACAGAGATCATGCTGAGCAATACCACGCACATAATTTTGCTGAAACCGATCACCGTCTCTGTTTACGGTAATCTGTAAAATCTCGCACAGAGAATTAACTGTTTGTAATCCCGCCTGCATCAGATCACCCATTTGACTATATTCGGCATTGGTAATCGGGCTTCCCGCTAATATTTTATCTAACACTGCTTTGCTTGCGTGTGAATCTTTTGACAAAGGCATTCCTCTTCCATCGTCGGCGATTTTCACTTTTCCATCGGGTAACAATACTACTTCTACTTTTGTGCAGTATCCGGCTTTGGCTTCTTCGATAGAGTTTTCTAAAACTTCAAAAACCAATTGATGCATATTGTTTTTCAGGTTATTTTTGTTTGTTGTTTCCACGGTAATCCTCCTGTTTGAAATAGATGGTATTACATAAGCAGGCACTGTATATGAAACAAGATATTTTTTGACTGTACTGGGGGTTGACCCAAATAGCTGTGTAAAGGCACGTGTAAACCCCTCATGAGAATCAAAGGCATACAAAAGTGCCACATCCAGGACCTTTTTCCCCTCCAGCAACGAAACAATAGCATGCTGCAACTTGCGGATCCGAATGTAGCCTGTTGCCGGCATTCCCATTGCCTCCGAAAATAGTTTGCTAAAATAAAAGGGACTGTAACAAGCAATTTCCGATAAATCACCCAAAGTAATTTTCTCATGAATATGCGAGTCTATATAAAGCAGCACTTTATCCAATACATCATTGTTCATGCGCATTCACCTATTCACCTGATTGTGTAATATAAAATGGCTCCCGGCAACATATTGAGTATAGCATTGATAAAATACACTTTCTTGACTCTACATATTATGAAAAGGCAGATGGCTCCTCAACAACCGACATCAAACTATCAGAATCACTAAGCGCCTGAATATATCTCTTTGATTTAAGCCGAAGACTCAGTATCAACGCAGCAACAGCAAAAATGCTACCTATCGCAAACGCAGTAATAAACCCCCATTGATCAATAATCCCACCCATAGCAAAACCAACAAAGCTAAACGGAATACCAATACAGGTGCCGATCACTTGAAACACAGAGCGTTCGTGCTGGGGGGCAATATCAAGATAATAATTAAAATATCCAATCCAGTTAGCCAAAGTCAAACTGCCAAGGGCACATGTCACAAAAAGCCATATATAACCAAAATCAGGAAAAAACACCAACAGCATCGCCATCGACAACGCAATAAGCACACCGGCATTGCACACAATAATAGTCGCTTTATTACCAAGCCTCCGGCTGATTTCACCCAAAGTAATACCGCCTACAAGCCCGCCTACAATATTGGCGTATACCAGCCACGAAACCTGAGCATTTGTAAGCTCTAAAGTGTTTATCCCAAAAACCACCATAAATGTGATTGCCGAGAAACCTATATACGCAGGAATACGTGCGATCAGTGCATGCTGAAGAAGTTTGCTACGCTTAATAACAGATGGGATACGACCATAATATTGCAGTACATGCAGCTTTTCTGGCTGCTCAATAGGATGTGGATCTTTCACAAGACGCATAGCTATAACAGAAGGAAGCAATATAATGCTGGACAATGAAAAAATAAAAGCAAAACGCAAATATTCTGTTAAAATAGGTGTGGCCAGCAGCCAAGTGACCAATAATCCGGTAACCAGTGATGCAATGCCTCCGATAGTCACTTGCATACCCATCATATGACTGCGAAGATCCGGCTTTAGCGCCCTTGCCGACAGTTCCCCCCAGGGTACCGTGACAAAACCATCGTAAAACCAAAAAAATCCAAACAGAACAAAAAATATAATCACCGGCCAATATCCTGTGATGCCTAAGAAAAGCGGTATAGCCATTAAGAACGGTATACAGCGCTGGACTATCATATGCTTACAAAGAAACTCCGGCAACTTCAGTATAGATCGTACATAAGGGGCAATACCTAACTGCCCAAGAAACATGAGCAGTGTTTGCACAGTAACCGCAAGCCCCACCAATGCCATAGAACCGGTCATGGAGTTTAGGAATAGAGCAATTGTGCCGCCGGTAGATAAAAGAGCAATGCCTCCCATGAAGAAAGAACCTTCAAGGGCCATTGCCCAGTAATTGCGTTTTTGACTATCATTATGGGTTTCCATGTATAACCTCTTCTGCTGCAAAATTTTAATATAGCGAAATAATAATACTCCGGATAGTCGATGTCAATCTGAATCACAAGTGAAAGGATACGGTCGCATGTATCTACTACTGATTACCATTATTTATTTATCATTCGTAAGCTTGGGGCTTGGAGACTCCCTTTTTGGGTCTGCGTGGCCTGTCATTCAACGAGATATGAATGTACCCATCTACTATGCCGGCATAGTATCAATGACAATAGCCGGCGGAACCATTTTTGCGGGGCTTATGTCTGACAGGGTTACGCGTAAGTTTGGAGTAAAAATTGTTGTTCCCGTATGCGTTTTTATGACTGCTATTGCATTATTTGGGTTTTCGTCCGCTACTGCATTTTGGATGCTTTGTCTATGGGCGATCCCCTACGGGCTTGGCGGTGGCACACTGGATGCCGCGATAAACAATTATGTGGCAACGCACTACACTTCAAGGCACATGAGTTGGCTGCACTGTTTTTGGGGTGTAGGCGCAATGACCGGACCTTACATAATGGGGTTTCACTTAACACATGGCATTGGGTGGAGCGGAGCCTATCGGACGATTGCGATTGGGCAAATTGTTTTTGCTGTTGTGTTGGTTTGTAGTTTTTCTCTATGGAAGAAATGCGGGGAAGCAGTCGAGGATAATGCGCCCGCCAAAGGACTTAGGGAGATTTTGAAAATACCCAAAGTAAAATTTGCCTTACTCGCTTTTTTTGCATACTGTGCCATAGAAGCAACGACGGGATTGTGGGCAAGCACTTTTCTTGTAAACTACAGAGGAATTGAAGCCGAAACTGCCGCTTTATTTGCATCATTATTTTTCATGGGGATAACTGTTGGGCGATTTATGGCTGGGTTTGTAGCCAATCAGCTGGGTAGTATGAAAATGATTCAAATTGGGATTGCCATCATTTTTGTGGGCATCATTGCGATACTCGCTCCGATGGATAATAATATATTCAGTTTTGCAGGCCTTATAGTGATTGGGCTTGGTTGCGCACCCATTTTTCCTGCGCTTATTCATTTGACTCCGTTTAATTTTGGGGCAGAAAATTCTCAGGCTATAATCGGTGTACAGATGGCTGGCGCCTATACGGGTTCGGCACTTATACCCCCGTTGTTTGGGTTAATAACTAATGTTGCCGGGCTTGGGTTTTATCCTGTGTTTTTGATGGCGTTTGCAGGGTTGTTGTTGGTTATGTTTATGTTGTTGAGTAGGCGGGGGACGGGGTAAGGAGGGGAGAAATCACGATGTTTGTGTTAAGTGATGAACAACTGAACAGGGGATATTTTCGAGGTATCGGAGGGTTTACGTTGCCCGGAGAGTCTCATCCGAAGCCGGAGAACATTCGTAAACAATTAAAAGATTACAAAGGCGAGGAGCGAACGTGTGTTGCTTGTACACAGCTTGACCCGAGATCAGGATTTATGAGCCTTATGTTCGAGTGCTGGTCCAAGAAAGAACTTAAGGAAAGGATTAAACTCACGGAAAAACAGGAAAAGCGTATGGTACAAGAGTGGGTTGATTTTTTGAGTACAAACACCAAGACATTAAAGGGGCTTCATTTCAATTCATGCGTACCGCAGGTGCTGTTTGATGCCGCTTGCTGTCAAGAAAACTTGGAAGAACTTCGTTGCAAATGGGGGTCGTTTTCAGACTTGTCCGCCCTTGAAAAATTGAAAAACTTGAAATTTTTCTATCATGACGGATTCCGTTCAAAAATCAGGGATATATCCGTATTGGGGAAACTGGAAAATCTGATCGTCCTTCATCTTACGGGATTCAACAAAATAGAGGACTTCACCCCTTTGGCAAACTTGAAAAATTTGCAGCAGTTGATAATCATCGGTACGGGTGAAAGCAAGGGACGGCGCGCAAGATTGCAAGATTTGGAACTATTGCGCGAACTGCCAAAACTGCGCTCTTTTGGATTTGGAAACGTGGAAATATACAAGGAGTACACGCTTGAAGAACTAGCAGATTTGCGTGCATCCTTGCCCAACCTGATTGACCGTTTTGGTTTTTTTCCTGCTCTTGAGAAAAAAATCATCAAGGCTTCGAGGAAAGCTGAGGGTTGATTTTCGCCCATTATTTAGCATATAAAAAGGGGACTCTGTTGATCAATTTAAAGAAAATATGCAGCAAGCCATAGAGCAATGACACCTACACGATGCATTTATCCAAATACAAAAGATATGAATGCCCATTTTGCGCCATACCATATTTTTCATAAAATGATTGCCCTTGTATATTCCAATCCACTGCATATAAATAAGCGTAGTCATTATCTGTATTCTCAAAAACCATCTCAATAGCACGTGTCAAAATGACAGAACCGTAACCTTTTCGCTGCTGGCCATCGGCCACAGCCAGCATATCAATCTCTGCGCCTTTGCGCCAATATAATCCGATAAGCTCGTTGCCATTCCAAAAAGCTTCCAATGAATTTTCCTCTGCTCGCTTGGCAAGATTCCTTGCATGTTCTTCTTTATTCCCCATAAAATCCGGTGGAGGACTGACAAAAGTCATTGCGCCGTCAAGTAAACATAAATATTTATCAATATACTTTTCTTCGTATGGGCGAATGTCCAATGAGCAATTCTCTTTTGCTTTACTGAAATGCTCACGTCTCATGATAAATTCAATGGATGCGTAATAATGCATACCGCTATATGGTTGTATTTGAAATTTTTGTTTTAGAAATTGAATAATTTTCCGATTTTTATTCCATAGGCAAATTAGACAGGAAGCAGAACTTGACTTTTGTAGTGTGGTTTGTACTAACGTCGCTATATCATCATTAAATGCATCTGTGTCCTGACTAAATGAGATATGAATCCTTATCCCACCGAAAATAGCACAGCTAAAATAAACTCCTATGGGTTCATTTGTATAGAAAATAATCGCATCTATTTGTTTATCTGTATTGACGGTTTCAAGGAAAACACCTTTTTCTCCGCTGTCGATCAATGCGATTTGATTGACGGCAAATTCAATTTGAGCCGGTTTCAATTTCATCTATGTTTACCTCGCCATGTTGTGTTTCCATTATCCAAAATATCATAGCATATCTACTCCCTAAATCCTATCTTTATCCCAGCTACATCGCCTATGGCTATACTACCCCGTTTCGGCTATAATGCGTTAAACGAATATCGAAGGGCGATTTGTTAGAGAAACGCCGACAATTTTATGAACTTTATAATAGGTCGGTTAAATCATTACGCGCACCGAAAACAACATGATTCCGCAGATTTCGGTGCGCGCTAATATTTACTTTCTCTTCGACTTTGGGATACGCGGTACTCTCTGCAAACTATGCTTACATCTCTCCCAAAATATACCTCGGCTTCCCTCGATCCAGATCATCCTTTATATGCTCACACAAGGACTCTAAATCCATCGTCCCAAGGTTTCCATGTCGTCTGCTTCTCACCGAAAACCCACCTGCGGCAATATCCCTATCTCCTATCACCAGTATATAAGGCATCTTTTGCGTTTCAAACCCTTTAATCTTCTCACGCATATGATTTTCTGTATAATCCGCCTCAACTCGCAATCCCCTTTCTTTTAAATTGATCTCCAACTTCCTGCAATAATCATTATGAGACTGATTTATAGGCACAATGGCAAACTGTACCGGCGCAAGCCATAAGGGAAAATCACCTTTATAATGCTCAATCAATAAAGCAAAAAAGCGTTCCAGGCTTCCGAATAACGCGCGATGGATAACAACCGGTTCGTGATTTTTTCCATCGCTGCCCACATATTTCATTTTAAATCGCTCCGGTAAATTGAAATCAAATTGGATGGTACTGCATTGCCATTCGCTACCGAAGGAATCCCGCAGCTTCAAGTCAATTTTAGGGCCATAAAATGCTCCGCCTCCTTCATCAATTTCATACTCAAGTCCGGCGGATATAACCGCTTTTTTCAAAACATCAGTCGCCGTATCCCATTGCTCGTCAGAACCGATAAATTTATTTTTCGGCTTCGTGGAGATATAAGGCTTAAATTCAGATAATCCAAAAGAACGCAGGATGTATAAGGAAAACTGCAGGGCAAGAGCGACTTCATCTTCTACCTGGTCGGGCATACAAATAATATGGGCATCGTCTTGGGTAAACCCCCGTACCCGCGTTAAACCATGCAAAGCGCCGGATAATTCATATCTATAAACCGTGCCAAACTCAGCCATACGTATGGGCAAATCACGGTATGAGCGGGGTTCGTTGTTATAAATCAGAAAATGAAAAGGGCAGTTAACCGGCTTCAGATAGTACTCGTCCCCATCAATATCAAATGGATTATACATAGAATCCCTGTAGTTATCCAAATGCCCTGACGTTTTCCACAGCTCTCCGCGGCCTATATGCGGTGTGTACGCCCATTGATAGCCGTTTAATATATGCGCGGCTTGACTAAATTGTTCAAGCAGGAAGCGAACCATTGCCCCTTTTGGATGCCATAGTACGAGGCCTTGGCCAATTTCTTCTGATGTGGAAAATAAGCCTAATTTTGATCCCAGCTTTTTATGATCGTTTTCTGCGGCTTTTGACAGCATTTCTTGGTAACTGCGAAACTCTTCTTGGGTTTTAAAAGCTGTAATGTAAATTCGCTGCAGCATCTTTTTGCTTGCGTCCCCATCCTGATATGCGCCGGAAAAGCTGGTTAGTTCCCAACTGCAGGGGATGTTTTTGTCCGAAAGCCAATGGTTTATTCTATTGATTTTTTCGGGATTTAGTGGTGACTGCATATCGAAATCGCAGTAGAATCCGCTGTCTGTGATTTCATGAAAAATAATATCTCCCGAATATAATTCGGCGACGGCTTTTTGTAATAGTTCCATTAGATTATTTTTGTAGTTTGACATACATTTACCCATATATACTCTCCTTAGGATTTATAGTGAAATGATTTTAATCGGCCTCACCTATTGCGGAGGACCGTTTAAAAGTCATTTCACTATATTTATCAACTATTTGTATCAGCTATTGTAGCTATCGGAGAGCAGGCGGTCATCCGCCCATCATAACACTGGAAACACACATATGTGATCAGGGCAATCACCCCCTTTCATGAAAATAAAAAACACCTTATCCCATTGCCGCTGATAAGGTGTAATAAATATACTTATATCTTCACGCACCCGCCAACGACTATAAGAGCTAACACTTGTCATCGGCGAAATGGCTAATTACAAATGCTAACTCTGGGTGGTGGTCGTGGTTGTGGAGATGTTGAAGATGTGCCGTATCATGAGGTTAATCCTTTCGAATGGTTGTGTAAACTGATGGGTTATTATATCGTGAGTAATTGAAAAAAGCAATTATAGCGAAATCAATGGAAAACGGTCTCGGCAGAGGGAAATCTCGCGCTGCCGCACAGGGCTTTTTGACCGATAGGCGAGGCCGATTTGGGATTATTTCGCTATAGTCTAGAAGCCAAGCAACCGGCCATGCCGCTCTGTGTGCTTTCGTATGCGTTAACTACATCTTTTACATCGTGATTATATCAATACTAAGCCTTAATAGGAAGTGAGCGCTTTTGATCAAATCGACAAAAGCGCTCAAATCCAGCAATATAGCGAAACCCTAAAACTATTTTGCTTGATCTCTCAATTCAGCAAGGCGGGCAGCCTTTTTAGTCCGATTTCAACTTACCAAATACATGGCATACTATATTTTCGGATATTTTCATCATACGCCCTTTTACAGCATACATAATGGTTCCTCCTTCAAACTTACCAACAGAAACAAAGCAATCTGCGCACTGTTATACACCGACAGAGCCGCTGCAGTGCGCCCTATCGCACGATTAAGCATTCACGACTTAACTATAATAAAAAAAATCGCTAATTTACAGGGCCTTTTGCATCATATGCTTGATGTAATTTCATCCAATATCAGAATCAACGGCTCATATTCTCGGTTGAAAGCCTGAATATCTGCATGGAGCAACGCTTCTTTGCCTGTCTTATGAAATTCCAAGCTATAACCCGCATTACCGCCAAGCTTTTTGAAAAATAAACGAGCTGTTCGACCATTGCCTTCTCGGAATGGATGCAAAGCGTTCACTTCTCCCATGAAATACGCCAGCTTGATAATAAAATCAGACTTACTAAGCCCTTTCAAAAAATTGTCTTGTTTTAGTTTTCTGTGTATTTCGGCGGCATAATTTTCGATGTACATAGCGCGACAGAATATGCTTGTATCCTTGACCAGAAAATCCCCACCACGGATATGCCCAGCCCAGCTATAAATATCAGAGAATATGAACTGATGAATTTCCCGGATATGATTCAAGTCAAAAGCTCCCGTAAAAGGCTGCCTTTCAAGCTCGGCAATTTTTAGCGCAGTTATCTGTCGTTCTGCTATCGTTAGGGCGGCCTGCTCACGAATATTAAATTTGTTGATCAGCACATTACTATCTGGATAGCAGTATGTATCAGCTTCCAAATCATAGTAATAAGCATATTCACCCTCGCTACACATGGGTTGTTTCACCCACCAACTTTGCACTTTGAATGTATCGTTCAAGCTGGACAGCAAAAGGAATCTCACCCAACAAAACTTTTCGCAAAGTGGCTTTTTCCTCATCGGGTAAAACAAATCCTTCTACCCACATGGTAAAAACAGTCTCGTCAATAATCTTCTCTACAGCGTGTTCGCTCATGCCTACCTCCAAATTCAAATTTTATGCAACCTATATTCTTCTTCTAATGATTTCCAATTTTAATAATTTCCAACAATAATAGATTCATGCAAATCAAACCCATCTTGGACTTTGTTTGAATGTGGCGAAGTTGAAGTCTCCACAATTTCAAAGCACTAATGTCCACAACCTCTGTAAGTCGTATTATTACATTCCCAATTAACGCAAATATTTTCAAGGGAGATGCCAACCAGCCTTTTCAGCAAGTCGGGATAGCTTATAAATAACACTATTATAACCGAAAAAAGGGCTGTTGTTCAAATGTTTTGGCCTTTAATAAGGAGTTTAAGAGGCTTATTTCTTCAAAAATAGTTTGCAACATCTCACGTTGCTCAGCGGAGTAGTTTTCAATTCTATCAAGTGCAAGTGCAATTTTCCGTGTATCGGAAAATATTGCATCAGTCTTGCTATCAAATGTATATTCTAAAAGGACCACCTTAAACCTACACACTCAATAGAAAGCACCGCTTTTCACCAAATCGACAAAAGCGCTCAAACCCAGTGATAGCGCAAAGTCCATAAACAAAAACACAAAACTAAGCAAAAAAGGACAACAAAAAACTCTCAAAAGGGGGTAAACAAGATAAAATTTAAAGCTAATCTACTCTCTCAAAACCACCAAAGAAACAGCAAGATATAGACTCCCATTCACCCGCAACTATCCAAGCAACCCATAAATCCACTCCCCAACTCCAACCCCCGAAAAACTCAAACAATACCCCCGCCCCGGCTGCGGCTGCCACTCATAAAAACCCTTAACACCCGGCCACAAATAATCCATGACACATGCAATCACCCCACCATGGCACACCAATAAAACCTCTTCCTCCACCGCCACAACCACCTCAAACCCGGCAATAACCCGCTCCCTAAACTGCCTCCTACTCTCGCCCCCCGGGCAACACACCGCATCCGTCGTGTCCATAATCCACGCCTGATAATCTTCTCGATCCTTCAACGCTTCATAGCTACACATCTCAAACTGCCCAAATCGGTATTCCCCTAAATCAACGATCGCCTCTCTCGCGACCGATTCTCCATAAATAATATCCAATGTCTCTTCCGCGCGAAGCAGTCCGCTGGTAAAAAAACGCCCAACACCAGTCGGATAAATACCCTCATCAACAAATCCTGCAATTTCTAAACGTCCCGCCTCAGAAAGCGGCAAGTCCGTCTGTCCGCAATACAGCCGCTTTTCATTAGCCTCTGTTTTACCGTGGCGTATTATATGAATCAATTTCTTCTCAGTCTTCATCTCGGCCTTCCCAATATACTCAACATATACTCAATGTTCTATAGTCTCTTAACCCCCATAACTTTCACTTCAGCCGGGTAGGAATCCCACAAAACACCCGCACTACTTCCTCAGCCTGCTTATTTATTATAACCATGGCACGCCCCACAGCTTCCCGCCATGCTCGTAAAGCCGGATCAATAGGCACAACTCCGCAAAAAATATCATTGCATATCACAATAGCTTCCGGATTAGACGCTATAAAGCCTTCTACCGCTCCATCAATATCCCCTCTTTCCTGTCCATCCTGAACCAAAGCCAGTATCCACTTATCCACTTCATAGCAGACCCGCCCTTTAGGCATGGCTATGCCTGCGCCTTCGCAGCGATACACATCCTCTTCCGCCACACCAAACCGCTCTATCACATAATCCAGTTTCCCTTGATAAACCCCGCCAATAATCGTAATCATACCTTGAGATTGTCCCCTTTTCTTATATTTTCCTGACGCCTAACATCTAACCTACATCTCATCAAATATGTCCATACCCGTATAAAGCCATAGCCACCACTGCCGCACATTCACTGACTACAATAATACACCCGCACAAGTCCCCTGAAATCCCATTAAACTGCCGATGCAGATAAACCGCAATCCCTATCCCTGCCGCAATCCCTGCTAGTACCGCCCAAGGAGATACAAGCACGCACATTAATCCTAAAATACAAATAAAAACAATATGCCTGGGTTTCGTCCCTACCTTAAAGGAGGCGTTATACCCCGTCTCAAAAACAGGCTTGCATAATATTAATGCCGCTCCGGCTACACAGCGGGAAGCGATCGGTATCACTATAAAAGAAGTGTAAGAAAAGGCAGTTAGGGAAATTGACTCCATTACATCCACTACAGTAACCATGGCAGAAAACTGCAGCAGCATGATTACGATAATCCCAACCACCGCAAAAGCCCCCGCATTGGGATCCTTTAAAATCCGCTTTTTTTCTTCCAAAGGCCTGCGAGACAATACCGCGTCTGCCGTATCCATATATCCGTCTACATGGATAAAACCGCTTAAAACAAAAGGGATCAGCAGCAAAAAGACACCTGTCATAACAGGGGGTATCCCTAATCTGAGCAACAGCCACGCCGCTCCGCACCACAATAAGCCTATGATTAAACCCACCACCGGCAAGGCCGGTATCACCAGAGACATATATTTCTCATTCCAGCTGTTACGGGGTACGGGAATGATTGAGAACATGCCCATGGACATGTACAGTCCCTTTATCATGGCAGCCTCCCTTTATGGATAATGCGCTGACCCAGGCATACTTCCACCACCACATTGCAGTGTTTGGCTAATTTTCGGTCGATATATGCAAGGCCACGCCTGTATGCTTCTGTCAGGTCGTCATATAAAAAAGCGTCAGAATATATGTAATCGGAAACTATAACAATGGAGTCAAAACGATCCATCAGCTGCACCACATCGTCTGCCACCTTTACATGGGCAGAATATTGGATTTGCCCCTCCGGATCCGCTGCAAACATCTCATTGGCCAACAGCGCTGTTGTACTGTCCAAAAGCAAAGTCCCTGAATAATCCATGGATGGCACCAACACGGACAATACATCTCGCCCAGCCTCTATAGTCGTAAATCCCATCCCGGCCCTTGCCTCTTGATGCCGCTTGATGCGCGTTTCATCCTCATGATCTGTCGGCACCATCGTCGCCAGATAATACAAGGGTGCATCCGACTTACGCAATTTGCATGCCAATGCCTCGGCAAAAGACGATTTACCGTTTTTACACCCGCCGGAAATAAACGCTGTCACTGTATTCCCTCCCAAATCCTTAAGGACCGCCGCATATACTGGGCCACATCCATTTCATACACTTCTTCCAAAAGCCCGCCGACCACTATTTCCGATCCTTTCCCCATCGCTCGGATATGCCCTTCCTTCATGACCATAAGATTCCCATCCAGCTGTAATGCCAGATTAATATCATGAAACACCCCTATGACGGCGCATCTCGATTCCACTGTCCAGTTTTTCAGATACTCCACTAATTCTGCCTGATATTTTAAGTCCAAATGATTAGTGGGTTCATCCAACAACAGCACCTTAGGCTCCTGAACCAAAGTGCGAGCTAAAAACACCCTTTGAAGCTGCCCGCCGGAAAGTTCCGTAATCTCTTTATCACGGGTATCCCACAAGCCCACAGCCTGGAGACTTTCGTATACCTTCTCCTTATCCCGGCTTGAAGGTATCCCAAGCAGGCGATCCTTCATATGAGCATACCGCCCCATCATCACCGTATCGTACACCGTATACGAGAAATACACCCCGGAAATTTGGCTGAGTAGTGCTATTTTTTCAGCGATTTTCCGCTGTTTCATCCCCTTGGCAAGGCGGCCTTCCAATAGGATTTGACCGGAATACGGCAAAAGACCTGCAATCGCCCGCAGTAGCGTAGTTTTTCCACAGCCATTAGGCCCAATAATCGCCAGCTTTTCTCCCGGCTGCACCGAAAAGGATATGCCCTTTATTACATCTACACCGCCATATCCGGCGGAAACAGAATCAAGCGTTAGCACGCCGCTTCCTCCTTCCGCCCAGATACACATATGCAAAGAAAGGGGCGCCCACCATGGCGGTCACCGCCCCTACCGGTAACTCCCGCGGCGAGACAATCGTTCGGGCGATCAGGTCACAAACGACCATAAACGTCCCCCCTGTCAGCGCCGACATGGGAACCACCCACCGATGATCCGACCGAAACAATTTGCGCACCACATGTGGGGCAACCAAATCCACAAAGCCGATAACCCCCACAAAGGCAATCACACTGCCTGTCAGCGCCGCGGAAACCACCAGCAAAGCCCATTTTACCTGCTTTAGATTAACCCCCATGGCCTTGGCGGATTCTTCTCCAAAGGTCATCATGTCCAATTCCCTGTGATAATGGGCAATAATCAGTGTACCGATGACAGCCACCGGGGCCAAAATATATACCGCCTGCCAGTCCCGCATAGAAAAGCTGCCCATCTGCCAAAAGATCAGCCGCTGCATCTGCTCGTGGGACATGGCCATCATCACGGTTGTAATTGCGTTCACAAATAGGGAAAAAACCATGCCCACCAAAATAACCGTATGATTTTCCATCTGACCGTCTATACGGGCCGCAAAAGAAAGGGCAAACAAAATAGTAGCCAAACCGGATACAAAACCTACCAAAGGAAGGGAAAAAGGGCCGGCAAAAGGGATGGTCACCCCCAAAAGAATCACTACCGCCGCTCCCAAAGAAGCACCGGAGGATATCCCGATAGTATAGGAAGAAGCGAGTGGATTGCGCAGCACCGACTGCATAACCGCGCCACTGACGGATAAAGCCGCTCCTGCAATAAAGGCCAGCAAGGTCCTGGGCAAACGCAGGCTCATCACAATAGCAACCGCTGTCGGCTCTGCTTCTAAGGGCATATTAAAAAATTGATGGCCTATGATATTAATAATATCACCGGGGGAAATGTACACACTGCCCACAGCCACTCCCACTACCAAAACAGCCAGGGCACCCCCTAAGGCTATCAGGCACTTTATACGATTATGGATCAAATCTCTTAAATTCCTTTCCACACCACACATCAAAAAATCCCAATCACCGGCAAAATCACGCCAGGGATTGGGATTATATATCCATAAGCGGATACAAAGCACATCAAATATGGTTTTCAATGTATCATTTCGAGGAAAGGTTGTCAATGACCGGGTGTGATACTACCGGGTAGATTCCCTCAACTGCAGTGCGGTTTGCACAAGCAGCTCTTTATGAAACTCCACACCGTCATTGGCCTGCGTATCCAAAAGGGATAGTACCAGCATAGCAACAAACTCTGTATCCACCGATACCGTCGATAACATGGGGGTTGAAAATTTGCTCTGGGAAATATCGTCAAAGCCTATGACCTGAAAATCTTGCGGCACTATATATCCACTTTCTACAAGCATACGTAGTGCGCCCAGTGCCATTACATCGTTTGCCGCTACCACCGCATCAATATCGGGATTTCCTTCAATCAATTGGCCCATGGCCGTATATCCGCTTTCAAAGCTCCAATCTCCCTCAGCAAGCAGATTTTCTTCCCTTGTGATGCCATTGCAGGCCAAAGCCCTTTGATAACCGGCAAATCTTTCGCTGGAATTGTAATGGGAAGAAATGCCGCCTATAAATCCAATCTTTTTGGCTCCCTTTTTAATTAAATGTTCCGTCGCCGCAAAGCAGCCTTCCTGATTATTGGGATTAATGCATATAACATCGGGATGCCTGTTGGATAGCAATACAACAGGTATATTTGCGTGTAAAGCAGCACTGATAAATTTCTTATCAATTTCACTGGCAAACACAATGCCTTTTACCCTGGATTTATCCAGCAACAATTGATCTTCGGACTCCTCTTTTTTTAAGGATACATACAAAAGATTGTATCCCTTTCTTTTGCACTGATCGTTAAAATCCTGCAGGAGCATCTCCACAAAAGGCTGCTGCATCTTATTGCCGTAATTGCCCGAAAAAGCAAGTACAACTAAATCTCCGCTACTTTCTTCGGTTTTTACTAAAACCATATTACCCGCACCCTGTATCCGGCGGACCTTTGATTCGTTTACCAATTTGTCAATGGCCTTGCGTACCGTCAGACGGCTGACTCCATACTGCGTACTTAAACTGCGTTCGGTCGGCAAATAGCTTTTATATGGGTAGTTCCCGTTATTTATGGCAGTGTTTAGATCATCATAAATGTCTTGATATTTCATCTTTTTAGTTTCATGTTCATACACTTTCAAAAATTCCCCTCTCAGTGGTTGCATTGATTTACACACTGCGCCAATTTGCATACCAAATTTGCAGTCAAATTCTATACCAAATAGACCAATAACATCTATTGATTTTATTAGATTGATTTCCAGAATATCACAACATTATCTCAAAAGTCAACAAACCCTCTAAGTACGGAAGAATACTTTGCATTTACCAATGATATATTGACATGTACAAGCCTATGCCATTATAATAAAATTCACATATACATACTTATTAGCAGGTTTAGGAAATCAAAAAATGGTCCGCTATTGGTATGAAAAATATCTATGAAAGAGGTGCGTAGTATGGATTCTCGTAAGATACGTGTAGCCATGATAGGAGCCGGTGACCGGGCAATGCAAGTGATATACCCCTCCATGGCCGATCAAAAAGATGTAGAAATTGTAGGGATCTGTGATATTGATGAGACAAGGCGCACAAAAGCCGCCGAGCTTTACAACATCCCAAAACAATACGGCCAAAAGGGCGTCTATCACTATCAAGACATGCTAAACGAACTAAAGCCCGACGCTGTGGCTGTTGTCGGCCAACCTCATATCATGTACGATATATGGGAATGGTCACTTAAAAACGGTTTTCACCTGCTTGTAGAAAAGCCACTGGCTCTTTCAATGCATCAGGCCAAAATGCTTACTTGGCTTGCAGAACAAAAAAACCTCATCACTCAAGTATCTTTCCAGCGGCGCTACACGCCTATGGTGGTTAAAATGCGGGATGAGTGCTTGAAGCGCGGACCTATTGTTCATTCGGTCTGTCGATTTTACAAATGTTTAATTGAGCCAATGACCGGCGCCCGGGATCATATGATGGATGACTGTGTTCATTCTATAGATACTCTGCGTTGGATGTGCGGCGGCGAAGTAGTCGCGATCGAAAGCGAATGCAAGCGTATACAAGTGCCGGATATTAACTTTATTTCCGCTACACTGCACTTCGACAACGGATCGTCGGGCTACCTTATTAACAGTTGGTCCAGCGGCAAGCGTGTTTTTGAAGTAGAGATGCATGCGCCGGGTATATATGTAGCGGCAGAGCATGAAGACAAAGCTCTACTGTATGCCGACGGCGATACCAAAGGAATCGAGTTTGACACCAAACAAATGGCTGACAGCGAAGCATTTCATGTATATACCGGGGTTTCTGCAGCCGTACGGGATTTTATCGACGGCATAAAAACAGGAAAGCAGCCTCAAGCATGTTTCCAAAGCTCATTAAAGACAATGGAAATTGCAGAAATTATACTGGCTCAGGCACTTTTAGAGTGAATTCAATGAGAAACAGTCCAGACGGAGGAAAGCCCCGCGCCGCCGCACGGGGCGTTTTGACCGACAGGCTGGACTGATTTCGAATTAATTCACTTTAGAAGGAAATTAAGTAATAGAAAGGGAGATGCATCAGATGAAAGTGGCTGTTATAGGAACCGGGGCAATAGCCGAAAATATTCACATCCATTCCCTTAAAGAAATGGACGATATTACGATAAGTGCCGTATGCGATATAAATTATCCCCGCGCAAAGGCATTTGCTAACAAATGGGATGTTCCAAACGTTTACGAAAGTCATATCAGTCTGCTGCAGGAGCAAGAAATAGACGCGGCGGTGATTTTAGTATGGCCAGATCAGCTTTTTCGTATAGCCAAGGATTGTTTAAATGCAGGCATACACTGTTTTATCGAAAAGCCTGCAGGCATCACATTATTTCAAGCCGAAAGTTTATTGGAAGCTTCCCAAAAAAGCAAGGCGCTTTTACAAGTGGGTTTCAACAGACGTCATATCCCGCTGATGACTAAAGTTATAGAAGCCATGAAAGATTCAGGCCCAATTAACCAAATAGAAGGTGCCTTTTTTAAACATGGCAGCGCCAGTTTTTATGATGGCTGTGCCGATGCGTTTGTTTGCGATACCATTCACGCTTTAGACATTGTTGCTTGGCTTGCGGATGCTGAGCCCAAAAGCGCGGCCCTAACCGCTGCTTGCTACGGCACCAGCGGCGAAGAAAATGCCTGGAATGGGATCATCCGTTTCCAAAACAGCATAACAGGCCTGATTAAAGCCAATTATCAAACCGGCGGGCGCGTGCATAGTTTTGAGATCCACCGCCAACATGCCAGTGCTTATATCAATCTCGGTTTTGGTACCGAAGATTGCGAAGCGGATATTATCTTTACCGGACAAAAAAGCTCCTTCTCTATTTCTGCGGGAGGAGCGGATGATGTAAAAATACTTCATCTGGACGGTAAGGAAATTGCCGGAAGTGACAAGTACCACAGATACTACGGCTATTATAATGCCCTTGATAATTTCTTTAAAGGGATCCGAGGTGAGGCCAAGCTGGTTTCATCAATCGAAAGCGCCGTAAAGAGTATGGCTTTGGTCGAATTTCTTAGAGAAAATGAAATATAGCAAGCTATGTTGCCATGTGATGTAGCACACTATGCGATATAATGCAGTGCAGCATTCAATATTTACTTTTACAGTGAAGCGAAAGGAGCGAATTCCCATTAAAATTACAGATATGACCTTATACAAGGTTGCGCCCAGATGGCTATTTTTAAAAATCGAAACCGATGAGGGCATTACAGGTTGGGGCGAGCCTGTTGTAGAAGGCAGGGCGGATACGGTCCGCACAGCGGTTTTAGAATTTAAAGACTATCTCATCGGCAAAGATCCTATGTTAATAGAAGATCACTGGCAAGTCATGTACCGCGGCGGCTTTTACCGGGGTGGACCCGAGCATATGAGCGCTATTTCCGGTATAGACCAAGCCCTTTGGGACATTAAAGGCAAATTTTACAATGCACCTATTTACGACTTATTAGGAGGTGCCTGTAGGGATAGCCTTAAAATGTATCGCTGGATAGGCGGCGACCGTCCTTCTGATGTGGCCGCTGCCGCCAAAGAAGCATATAGTCAAGGCTACACCGCTATCAAAATGAACGGTACGGAAGAGCTGCATTATATAGACAGCTTCTTAAAAATTCAGGCAGTTTGTGACCGTGTGGGGGCTATACGTGATGCATTAGGCTATAACCTTGATATCGCGGTGGATTTTCATGGGCGGGTCCATAAGCCTATGGCCAAGATACTGGCTAAAGAGCTGGATCAATATAAGCTGATGTTTATAGAAGAGCCGGTGCTGCCGCAAAATAAGGAAGCATTGCGGGAAGTCGCACGTCATACGGCCACCCCCATAGCGACCGGCGAGCGCATGTTTTCCCGTTGGGAATTTCGCGATCTGCTTCAGGATGGATATGTGGATATCATCCAGCCGGATCTTTCTCATGCCGGCGGTATTACCGAATGCAAGAAAATAGCCGATATGGCCGAGGCCTATGATGTGGCCCTGGCTCCTCACTGTCCTTTAGGTCCCGTTGCGTTGTGTGCATGTATCCAGATCGATACCTGTTGTCCAAACGCTTTTATTCAAGAGCAAAGTTTGGGTATCCATTACAATCAAGGGGCAGATTTGTTGGATTATTTGGCGGATCCGTCGATATTTAATTACAGAGATGGATTTTTGGATTTATTGACCGGTCCGGGTCTTGGCCTTACCGTAAACGAAGAGGCGTTGATCGCCGCGGATAAAATTGGCCATAACTGGAAAAATCCATTGTGGCGCAATTATGACGGTACCGTAGCGGAGTGGTAATTTCGGAGGATGCATATGACAGTACAAACCATATTGGAACACAAACTCATTGCCATCGTACGGGGCATGGAGGAAGACAAGATTTTGCCTTTTGCCGAGGCTCTTTACAAAGGTGGTATCCGCATGATTGAAGTCACCTTCAATCTAAGAGCTCCCGAAGATCCTGCCACTCCCAAGGCTATAAAAGCCATATCCAGCCGCTTTGGCAAGGACGTATGGGCCGGTGCCGGCACCGTCGTGAGCCCGCGGTTAGTAGAAAAAGCCCAGGAAGCCGGAGCCCTTTATATTATTTCTCCCAGCACGGACCCTGCGGTAATTGCCCGTACCAAAGAACTCAATTTGATTTCCATACCCGGCGCATTTACCCCGTCGGAATGTATGGAGGCCCATAATGCCGGTGCGGATATGATAAAATTATTTCCTGCCGGAAGCCTGGGGCCGGATTATTTGAAGGCTATCAGAGCGCCTTTATCTCATTTGCATTTTGTAGCCACCGGCAATGTTAACGAAAAAAATATACCGGCTTATTTAAAAGCAGGAGCCGCCGGATTTGGCGTTGGCGGTAATCTGACCAATAAGGAATGGATTGATGCCGGAGAGTTTCATAAGATCACTGAGCTGGCAAAGGCTTATGTTGAAGCGGTCAGTATGTAGGATAGCTGTAAACACTCTCAAAGATAACTATTGAGACATAGCAAAACACACCCCTAGGAGTTGGTGAGAAACTTAGTGCCAAACCGGGGTGTGTTTTTTTATGTAAAATATGTCATAATACCATAGTACAGAGACAGAACACCAACGGAAAGGAACAACCCACATGGCGCAACAGGAAAACATCACGTTAGAACAGGCAATCACCAATATACCGGCACAATCTCACCACTGCATACAAACTTTACATAACCACGCTGTACAATCCGGGTTTACACCCTTTGGCACTCAATCCGGCAAAAAATCCGATTACTATAAAATCGAGTACAAAAAATCAAAAAAGGACACCCCACTCTATATATTTACCGCCAAAGGCCAAAGATGGGATTTAAAATGCAAATTTTTTCACCTGGATCAATATCAGGCATTGCTGCATGAACTGAGTGACAGAGCACTGGGCGATTTTCTCGAATCCAGAGAATGCAGAGGTGAAGCGAACGGCTGCACCGTTGGCGTAAAATTTAATGTGGATGGCAAGGGCTATAATCTCTGCCGTCACGGGATATACTTTCGCAAACTTGTATCGGAAGATACCACAGATGTGTGGAGGCTTATGGAAGCTGAAATTGCCCAGAGGGAAAAATCCGAGAAGGTATCGGAATAGACAACTTAATGTTATAGAGGATCTTTACAAGAAATTTATGGAAAGGTTTTCAAGATGATTTTTTGCCAATCGAGGCGAAAAAGACTCAATAAAAAATGCACCCGTTATCGTCCAAATAGGTAACAGGTGCATTCTTTTTCACATTTTCATTTGCTTTCTCATATACGTTTCTCTAACAACACACCACATTTTCCTAAAGTCTATTCAAAAGCCTGAGTCATCAAATCATTCATCTGGGCAGCCATGGCTTGAACATCCCCACCGGTAACGGCACTACGCAATACATTACCGTGATATCCTTCGGCTTCAATGATAGCAAACGCCGGATACATATTTGGCAACGGCCAGCTTACCGGTACACCGCCGGACAGATAATGTTCGTAAGTTCCGCTTCGGATCCAGGATTCCGAAAATTCCGGCTCCAGATAAAAGGAACTTCTCACCGGGAGCGGCCCCATATGACCGTCTGTAAAGAGAGTCAATGTATTTTCGGCCCACCATCTGATAAAGTAACGGGTTTCATCGGGATGAGGGGTAACATTGTAACCCATGATACCGTTGACCCAAAATGTACCCATAGTACCCTCATTGATCGCGTTAGGACCGGCGATTGGAGGCAGTATACCCGTTACATCATACATATCGGTTCCGCTCAGCCATAAAGGCGGTACACTCATAGAAATGGCTACTTCACCGGAGCTATACAACAGTTCAACATCCGCGCCTCTGTAACCGCCCGTACCCGGGGCAAGCAAGCCTTCATCAAATAATTCCGTAAAGAAATCCCACACTTGAAATGCTTCCGGACTGGTTAAGTTTCCTACTTCTTGTACCGGATCCGCAAACGGAGTTCTGTTAAAAAACAGCCAGGAGATGGCTACCGTATTGGCAAATGCGTCTCCAAGGGCAACCGTAAAAGGGATAACATCCGGATGGGTCTGATTTATCGTCCTCAGCACATCTCTAAACTCATCAAAAGTCCTTGGATATGTGTTAATACCCGCTTCTTCAAATATATCACGCCTGTAAAAGAGTACGCGCGTGTCCATATTCCAAGGGATACCCCACTGTACGCCGTTCATGTTAAAGTGATCTAAAACGCCGGGTATAAAGTCATCTAAAATAGGATGATTTTCGGCCCGCCATTGCTCGATAATTGGACAAAGCGGTAAACCTACGCCCATATCCGCATGACCAATAGGCCGCGCGCTTCCTCCTGTACTTGCGTCAGGAGCGGCACCACCGGCTACGGCAGTTAAAAACACCTGGGTGTACGCATCCCAAGGGATCCGCTGAAGGTCAACATAAATACCCATGGTATTTTCCGCATTAAAACGGTCAATATTTGCATCGACTGCCGGGAAAAAGAAATCCGGCGGGCCCCATGTTAAATCCCAAAATTCTACAATGGTTATGGGTCTGTCCTCGTCGGCGTCGTTATCAGCCGCCGGGGCAGCCGGAGCGGCCGGGGCCGCAGGTGCGGCGGGAGCAGCAGGGGCCTCAGGTGCAGCGGCGCCTCCGCCTCCACCGGTAGCGCATGCGCTAAACACAAACACTAAACAAAGTAAGCCTGCAATTAATTTCTTAGAAAACATACATTTCCTCCTTAAATTTTGTTTTTATCGTGATTTGATTTTAGGCCGGCCTTTACAAACCGGTTAAATTCAATCCACATATACTTACAGTGAATGAACCCAAAACATTTTCAAGCCCATTCACCATATGACACATAGTTTTAAGGCTATCCTTTTACCGCACCGGCAGTCATCCCCTGAATCAACAGCTTTTGAGCAAACAGCAGAAAAACGATCGTTGGCAGGGAACCAATAACAGCCGCCGCCATCAACAGAGGCCAGTCGGCGCCAAACTGCTGTACAAAGCGCTGCAAGCCTAAAGTCATTGTAAACAGCTCATCTCTTCTGAGGAATATACTTGCCAAAGTAAACTCGTTCCACGCGTTGATGAAGGTAAAAATCGCAACGGTTCCGATCCCCGGCAAGGATATAGGCATGACTATACGAATCCACGCGCCAAAACGGGTACATCCGTCTACCATGGCCGCCAGCTCCAATTCTTGAGGGATGGTGTCAAAAAATCCTTTTAACATCCATATAGAAAACGCCAAATTAAGGGTTGTATAGCTAATAACTAAGGACCACAAGCTATTGGTCAGCCCAAAGGTCTGGAAAATGATAAAAAGCGGCAGCAACAACAGCATAGCGGGAAACATCTGAAGCAACAGCAGCAGAACCGCATAGCCACTAAAGACTTTCCCCCTAAAACGCGAAAGGGCATATCCGGCCATTGACGCAATTACAATACAGCAAAATGTCACTGTAAGGGCAACAAAAATGGAATTTAGGATATTTTGCATATAAGCCGTCCGGGTGACCACCGATATAAAGCTTTCTATACTCCATTCTCCCCATCCGGGGAATATGGAGGTAGAGGCCATGGCTTGGGTACGCTCTTTAAAAGCCGTGCCAAATACGGCCAATAGTGGAACCAGCATGATGTACGTTACAATAATCAACGCAACATAAGTAAAAAAATCTTTAATTTTGGCGGATTTCGTTCTTATTCCCATATGTGTACCCCTATTCTAAAACGATGCTATTAAGTAAATGCGGATGAATCCGGTATGAATACTGACGGATCAGCGTTTGTATAGTTAATCTATCCCTTTTTTATTGACAAACTTTAAATACAGGGTCGAGATCAGCAGCAATATAACCAGCATGATCACCGCGATAGCAGAAGCATAACCCAAATTGGCCCGATAAAAAGCCATGTAGTATGTAAGGATAGGAAGTACAAAAGTCGCGTGATTGGGGCCGCCCCTGGTTAAGAGGTAAATGCCTTCGAAATTATTAAATGTCCAGATAAACATCAACGTAGTAGAGATCGCGCTCACGGTTTTTAACATAGGCATGGTAATGTATGCAAATGATTTAAAAAATCCCGCGCCATCAATATAGGCAGACTCATATAAATCTTTAGGTATACCCTGGAGCCCCGCTAAAATCACTATCATCATAAAAGGATAGGCTCTCCAAGCACTGGTAAAAATAACTGTCCAGCGCACTATATCCGTATTGGCCAAAAACTGAATGGGCGTATCAATAATACCCAGATTTCTTAAAGTAACATTGATAATCCCCACCCGGTCATTGAGCACCCAAATCCAGCTTGTTGCCGCTACAGCCGGCGAAATAACCCAGGGCATAAGAATCATTGCCCGAAAAAAGCCTCTAAATTTCACTTCGCGATTTAAAAGCAAAGCCAGCCCTAATCCCGTAATATACGAAAACAAAACCACCATAATCGTGTAAAAAAAAGAATATTGCAAAGTCCCGTAAAATTCACGGTCCGTTGTCAATATTCGTACGAAGTTATCAATCCCAATAAAGCCTCTTTGTGCGGGCCTACGCAAATTATATTCCTGGAAGCTAAGGAGTATCCCATAAGCAAAAGGGTAAATAGCGATGGCAAATATGGCCAAAGTCGCAGGAACCAGCATTATATAGCCAAGTGTCCTGCGCTCCAATACTTGCGGCTTTTTCCTTTGTGGGCCGGTGCTTTGTTTCTTTTTTGTAGCAATCATCACAAAATTTCCTTTCATAAGGACATGTCGGCAACAACCGCATAAGTGCTTTTTTGGCAGAAGCCGTATGGATGCCAGAAAAGCACCAAATTCCATATTTTTAAATGCATTTTAGTTTTATACGATCTCATAACAAAAGATAACAAGAAGCTATTCCCATCATGTTGTATCCCTGTTGCATCATTATAAAGACTCATATATACATTGTCAAGCCGCTTTCCGTCAAAAGTGATATTTGCCGTTATAGAAAATCCAGCCGAAACCCCTTTATACCAATCATTTTCAATCCTTCCAATATTCCCTACGCGACGCTTCGCCTCTTTTCGGCGAAGCTGCTCCAGTCCATTGTAAGGTTTCAAATTGATATTGGTATTAAAATCACTTCTCTTTAATCCCAACAAAAAACCCGCTGGCCGGTATGATACTAACCAACGGATTTTCTATATAAATTTCATTTGACTAAATCTTATTTGATTGAACGAACCCTAATCTGCTTACCTAAAGCCCGCATCAAATGACCGCTGCATGGCTTCAACCATCCGGCCTACACCCAACGCTTCCAAGTCACTGACAAATCTATCAAATCCAGTTTCAAGATCATCAGCGCCGGTAACAAACAATGCAACACGCTCTAAGATGAAAGGCTCAATAACCGCTTGTACATCCGCGATGATCCGTGCATCATCTTCGTTATGCAGCAATGGCGGTACAATATTTCTTGTTGGAGTCTCAAAAGGATACAGATGCACTTGAGAACCATAAAACTTGAAGATTTCATTAAACGCATGGATACCTATAACTTGGCTGTGTAAATCATGCTCGCCGCGCAAATATCTATAGATAATATCCGCACCCTCAGCGTACTGAGACAGCCTGAAATCTGCATCACGGTTAGACAGAGATGTTTGATCCCAAGACGAGTTGATTTCTTGAGTGCCGGCACCGGTTAACTGACGGAATACCGCAGGCAAACCATTTAAGCCCATATCACCCGGTCTGGCATAATCCCAGCTCAAGCCCCTTAATCCAAAGTATGCACTGTAACCATAATATTCAGATAAAAGAAGATCGCCCAAACGTACGGCAGCTTCTACATTTTGTGCTCTGTCGGTTACAAACCAAGCCGGCATAACCGCATTAAACGGACCTGTAGCCATGGCATAACGTGCGCCAGTCGGCCCTTGTACCGGAGGCAGAACAAAGTACTGATACCAACGCTCTCCGCCTCTGCGTACGCCGTCTTCCGGACCCCATCCGATAATAATTCCGTATCTTACCCCTGCAGGATCTTCACCTAAAGCGATAAAGGAGTCATTATCAATGGAGAATGATTCCGGCAAAATCAGTCTTTCGGCGTATAAATCACGCATAAACTCTAATGTTTGCCTAAAATAATCATTCATAAACGCGGCTTCAATGGTTCCGTCATCGTTTACACGGAAACCACGGCGCGGGAAGTTTTGGAACGAATTGGCAAAAAATTGAATGGCATTCCAGTTACCGGCTTGACGCCAAGCAATTGGAAATACTTCAACACCGGTACCGTCGGGATCTTCATCCCGCATTCTAATCATAAGATCTTTTAACTCTTCCGTTGTTTCGGGGAATACGCCACCGTTTAAGCTTTCAAGCCAAGGCATATGGTACCAAGCCCGAGCTTCGCCTCGTACACAGTGGAAACAGTCATTAACATCAGGTAAAGCATAAATATGTCCGCTAAGACCTGTGGTTACATGCCGTGCAGCCGGATATCTTTCAAAAACATCCCTGGTATTTACACCCCAGATTTCGATATACTCATCCAAAGGTACAAACACGCCTTGATCTGCAAACATGGCCATTTCGTTAAGGGTGAAACCACCACGTACACTCATAACATCAGGATAATCTCCCGAAGCCATTAACAGATTACGCACAGTACGCGCGTCATCCGGGTTAGCCGGTGCGGTTACAAATTCCAAACTCAAACCGGTAGCATCTTCAAGCATTTGGGTAAACAAGTTGTTTTCCCTGCTAAAATCATCTACTCTTAGGTTCAGCTGCTGGAAAATTGTGAGGGTAACAGAACCTGGCGGATACGCTATAGGCAGATTGTTGGTCCGATTAATTTCTTCAATCGAATAATAATTGCCTTCAGGACCGGCCCTCAGTGGAGGCCCTCTATAAATTTCAGCAGGTGTTACAGTCCCTCCTGCTTGCTGTGCAGGCGCTTCCGCCGCGGGAGCCGCCGCTGCCGCAGGGGCTTCAGGGGTACCGGCCTGAGTCGCTTGCTGCTCAGCTTCCGTAGCACAAGCAGAAAACACAAGTGCCATCACAACAATAAGTAAAACTAAAACTTTTTTCATTACTTTCCTCCTTCATTTCACTACAATACTTTAGTAAATGGCTGATTAACCCTTCGGGCGGTTTTGCCTGTCGCCTACAAACGCTGATTTTGCCTTTGCAAAATCAGCAACAGCTCCGTCAAAACCTACTTAATCAGCATTTACTTTATAAAAAACCGATTTTGCTATAACTCATTGCAAAATCAGATTTTTACCCCTTCACTGATCCAATCAACATACCCTTAACAAAATGCCTTTGGATAAATGGATACAAAATCAACACGGGCAGCGCGCCCGCAACAATAACGGAATATCTAAGCAGCTCCATAACATTGGTCAACTCCGCTAATCGGTCATCGCCAACTTGAGCCAGCATATCCGGTGACATCTGCGTAACAAACAAAATATCCCTAAGCACTAACTGAAGCGGAAATAAAGCCGCGTTGTTCAAAAACAGTAGCGCACGGAAAAAACCGTTCCAATGACCGATGGCATGCATTAGTGTAACTACCGCAATAACCGGCCCGGCCAAAGGGATCGCAATCTTAAAAAAATATATGATATCGTTGCACCCATCGATCTGAGCCGATTCATGCAGTTCGTCCGGTACTGAATGGCGAAAATATGACATTACGATAATCATATTAAAAGCGGAAAAAGCAAAAGGTATAATCAGGGATGTCCTGGTATTTAAAAGACCCAACTGCTGTACCAACACGAAGTTTGGTATCATACCGCCGCTAAAAAACATAGTAAACACAAAGAAAATTAAGAAAATTTTACGCCCCGGCAAATCCAAACGAGACAAAGGATACGCACATGTCAGCAATAAAGCCACATTAACCATCGTCCCTAAGACCATGTAAATTAAAGAATTCATGTATCCGCTGACAAGCAGCCGATGATCAAAGATCGCACGGTAAGAATCAAAAGAAAAATCCACCGGCCAAAACCATACCTGATTGGTTACCACCGCATAAGCCGAACTCAAAGAACTGATGACTACAAACCACAGGGGATACAAAATAATAATGGCCAAAAGGGTTAGGATCGTATAGTTAACGAGATGGAAGGACAAGTCTCCCGGCATTCTTATTTTAGCTCTTAATGATTGCATTTAATGTCCCTCCTCTACCATAACCCGTTGCCGGTCATTTTTTTGGAAATAATATTACTCAAGAAAACCAACACAGCGCCAACCACATTTTGAAACAAACCAATGGCTGCACCAAAAGAGAAGTCCGGCCTGACCGAAGCAATACCCACTCGGTATACATAAGTCTCAATAACTTCCGAAACCGATGTGTTCATAGGATTTTGCATCAAAAATACCCGTTCAAAACCAACAGTCATCATAGCTCCCATACGCAATATGAGCATAATAGAAATGACCGGTAAAATTGTAGGTATGTCGATATGCCAAATACGTTTCCAAAGGGATGCCCCATCTATAACTGCCGCTTCGTGCATTTGGGGATCTACGGAAGAAAGTGCGGCAATAAAGATAATGGAGTTATATCCCATTTCCTGCCAAACACCGGACCAAACAAACATATGCCGAAATGTACCGACAGAGCCCATAAAGTTAACCGGCGAACCGCCAAAAGAAGTAATCACGTGATTGACAGGGCCAAAACGCAAGCCAAAAAACTGTGACATAAGGCCTACCAATACTACGAAAGATAAGAAGAAAGGCGCATAGGTAATCATCTGCACAGATTTTCGGAAAACATTACTGGTCACATGGGTCAAGCCTATAGCCAGCATAATAGGAAGCGGAAAGGCAACCACCAATGAATACAAGTTAAGTACAAGGGTATTCCAAATGACTCTCATGGCAATGGGACTGCTTAAGAATCGTTCAAAATGGTAAAACCCTACCCAAGGGCTACCCCAAATCCCCTCTCTGATGGTAAAACGTTGGAACGCCATCAGCACACCGTACATAGGTATGTAGTTAAATATAAACACATACACTAACGGAAACAGCAGCAACAGGTATAAACCCCAACATCGGGTAATCCGCATTCGTAAGTTGCTCTTTTTCTGATTGATTGTCATACATCAACTTCCTTCATTAAAATAAATTCACTTTCATAATAAACTCACATCATTAAAAACTTGTCATTATTTTTTCTGCAAACAAAACATTGTCAATCGTATAATCTCCCACTGAAGCCCACCAGCATTCGAAGGACACCATTTCTATATAAAAGCATTTTGCAATGATATCGGCAGAAACGCCCAGGCTTTTTGCTAAATAATTAATAATATAATCGATGGTTTCCCAACGTTTCTCATCATCGCAATTGTAGTATTCAATTAAAATATATCGCGGAATATCAAATACCGGGTCGGCAATACGGCCTTGGGGGTCAACCATTGCATATAACCCTTCGCCCTTGTCTAAAATATTGTGATAGTGCAGATCTCCATGAAGCAACATCTCACGATTATGAGTAGCCGAAACCAACTCAAAACCCTCAAGGGCTTTTAATGAATGCTCATATAAATCACGGCGGTCATCCCGGGCTTTTAATGATTCCACATTACCTTTTAATCCTTCTTCATAACGTTTATATATGGATGGATCTTTCGGTTTAATGTGCATGCCGCTTCCGTCTCCAACAAATAGTTGCGAAAAAGCGGCCAGCCGCTTGTCAAGATTCTCTTCGTATTCCAGCTTGGTGCCGGGCAAAACCCGCTCAATGAGCATCGCCGCGTCGTCTCCATCATAAAGTTTGACATATCCTCTGCCGTCATACTCCCGCAATATATTGCGTTCCCATACAAATTCTTTCACTTGAATGCCGCATGATATTTTTAAAACACATTGTCCATATATTTCGGACCGGCAATAAAATATAGCATTCATGGAATAGCTCTCGAAAAATTGCAGATCCGTCAGCTTCCATTTTGCCCCATACACTTTTATCTGGTCCAATATCCGGGTAAGTATCTCCGGTCCCCAGTTTTTATTAATATTTTCTATTTGGATTTCTGTAAACATTTTGACCCCATTCGAAATTAAATATTCGTGCTGTCAATTGTAGGACAATAAAATTTTTCTATAAACCCTACCACCAATTGTGTACCTTCTGCTTGGTTTACATAAGGCGGTCTTGCCGGGTTATACAATGCGTCGGTTAAATCCCGTACCAAAACGCATTCCATACCCCGCCGCAGCATTGGCTTTATAGCAAAGCTTCGGTGCAATATACACATGTTTGTGTGTACACCCAAATAAATGATTCGTTTTATACCCCGCTTTTTAAAGTGGGAATATACAATGTCTCCCTCATCCGAGATAATGTCTTTACTCTCATCAATAAAAATATTTTTATCCTGACGGGTCCACAAAGGAGTGTGGACAGGATGCTCGTCATTTGTATCGCTGCCCCCGTCACTTCCGTCTACAGGCATGGGATAATCAGGTATATCTACTTCCACATCCGGTGCGATGACATCTATATCCAATGCTCGTTTTCGTGCCGGTGAGTCTTTATAAAAATCAATCGTATCTGATGGTCCGTGTACTATAAATACACCGGCCTCCCTTGCCCTTCGTACTACCTTATCAATCTTTGGCGCAAGCTTAGCACAGCGCAAGGCTGCCCCTTTTGCCCAGTGATCATCCCACATATCCATAATAACAATAGCTAACTCCGAGGGATCATAGGACATATCGTTTTCCAGAGGTTTCCAGTAACGGCATCCGTTTTCATCATAGGAAATCTCCTGAGAGCGCAGTTTTAAATTAACCATTTGATCCATCCAGCCTTCCCATCTTTTCATTTGTATCAACTCAGGGTTTAACCACCCCGTCACTGTGTGTCACCTTTAGGCGGCGGGGTGGTTTCCTCCTGCAATCAATTCGTGTAAATTATTTTACTATTAGCTAAACCGCCCAGGAAATTGTCTCGCCAAGGCATTATGGAAAATTTCTACATATTCTTCCGCACCCATACGATTCATTTCCGCTACAAAGCTATCCCAATCACTGTCAACATCCCGGATACCCGCAATAAACTCGGCTCGCATCTGCTCGAAGAAAGGATCGGCTACAGCGCGGATTTCCGCGATACGTTGAGATTCTTCTACAGTAAATGTAACCGGAGGGATATTATACTGATCCGGAAGGCCGGTAGCCAAACGTCTATTAGCCTGCCAGAAATTATTGATTTCATTAAATGATGGATGAAGAGCCAATTCAAGAGCTTCTTCTTGGGTTGGGTTATAGATAAACTCCATAATACGCTCTACATCTGTGGCTTGCTCTCCCAGACGTACACGCGCAGTACGCAAAGTCGGGTTTTGCTGATCCCAGCCGCCGCCTGTCCGCTGCGTACCAAAGCCAATTAAAAGTCTAAACAATGCAGGTTCGCCGTTTATGCCCAATGCACCAGGCTCCGGCCAATCCCATGCTTCGCCTTGAGGACCGATATAACCGCTCATACCTACTTCCAAATTGTACATCCAGTCAATCAAACGCACAGCGATTTCGGGATGTGGGTTAACATCGGTAATGACCGAATGAACAAAGGACGAACCATATGTTCCACCCTGAGGCGCATAACCGATACCGGTTGGCCCTCTAAGACCGGGCACTGCTCTCGTCATAGTCCAGCGGGCTGTTGCCGACGGCCTAACAAATGTGGAGTTGGTGTGTCCGCCTAATACAAAGCCCACGATAGGTACTTCAGATTCTGCCAACGGTTCGGAATCTACCAGAGACATAAAGTCGCTGTTGATGAGTCCCTCTTCAAACAGCATGTTGAGATATCTAAACACTTCCCTGGCTTCCGGTTGAAGCATTTGCGCCACAGGCACATCATTAACCAAGGTCAAACCATATTGCTCGGTAGTAGCCATCGGGAAGAAAGAGTTAGCGAAAACGTTGACCAAATTAACGATTTGGTTTTGTCTCACTAATAATGGGATTTCTTCATGGGCTTCGCTGCCGTTTACATTCTCATCCCGAATGCGTCTCAGGATATTGGTAAAGTCGTCCAAGGTTTCAGGCACTTCAAAGCCCATAATATTTCTAAAACCTGCGTAATAATAGAGCATACCGCGATCTGTATAACAGTGCAGACACTCGTTGGAGCCCGGCATAGCAAAGATATGTCCGTCCCCTGCCAGCAAAGGATAACGCCTGAGAGGATCTTCCGCCAAAAATGCTGTTGTATTCGGCGCATAATCAGCGATAAGATCATCTAGGGGAATGATCATGCCTTGTAATGCCCAAGAGTTCATCATAACTCTGGATATTATCTGGCTTATACCGCCCATTGCTATATCCGGATAATCTCCGGCGGCAAACAGCAGGTTTAGCCTTTCTACTGCATCCACTTCACGAGGTTGTTCAAATGTGAAATTAATACCGGTTTGCTCAGTTACAAAGCGTGTAAAATCGTTGTCATAAAAGTCCGGCGCTCTTTCGGTACTGGTAAGAAACACTCTGAAAGTAACGTCATGACCGGGAGCAACAATAGGCAAAGTGCCCACAGGAGTCATCGGCCCATCAGCTGTAGCCCCCCCCCCCCCGGCACCCGCTGCTGCGCCCGCACCCGCAGTGGCGCCTGCGCCTGTGTCTGTACCTGCACCGGCACCTCCGTCTGTCGCGCAGCCCGCCAGCAATGAGAAAGCTATTGCGGCTACCACAGTTAATGATAGAATTTTATTCCATCTCTTCATACAAAATCCTCCTTTTTAAATGACAGTGTAGTGAAAGCAAATGAATTTATAGAAAAAGCGGAGCTTTTCTATCCTTTGATAGCGCCTATCATAACGCCCTTAACAAAATGTTTTTGCACAAAGGGGTAGAGTATCAGCATTGGCGCGGCACCTATGTAAATTACCGCAAAGCGTAAGGCTCTGGCCGTCTCTTCCCGGTGGGCCAATTGTGCAGGATCCATCAGCGCCCGTTGTTCTTCCGACATGGTTATAACAAATAGCAAATCCCGTAAAACCATTTGTATGCCGTGCATACGAATATCCGATAAAAACAGTAATTGATTAAAAAAGCCGCTCCAGTTGCCTATGGCTGTCCACAATACAAAAATAGCTATAACCGGCTTAGACAGGGGTATGATGATACGCAAAAAGTAAAACCACTCGCCACTGCCGTCCATCTTTGCCGCTTCATGAAGTTCTTCCGGGATACTGGAGGATATAAATGTACGGGCAACAATGACATTAAAAAACGAAAACGCAAAGGCAATGGTTACGGCCCAAGCCGTGTTCATCAACCCAAGATTGCGTATAAGCAAATAATTTGGAATCATGCCGCCGCTAAAAAACATGGTGATGGTGAAATAAACCAAAAAGAAATTACGTCCCGGCATACTCTTGCGGGAAAGGGGATATGCGGTAATCATCGTTAGCGCCGGAACAAAAGTAGAAGCTATGGCAGCGTACAATAATGAATTACCAAAACCCCGCATAAGATTGGGAAACTCAAATGCGGCCCGGTATGCCATTAAATTAAAACCGACAGGCCACAACCATACTTCCCGCCTAAGCACCGCTTGAACATCACTGACCGATGCACTAAACACAAAAATCATAGGGTACAATATGGTCAATGTGAAGGCTATCAGTATCGTATAATTTAAAATATGGAATACGATATCCGCTCTGGTCAATGTGCGTAATGGAGGCGGTTTAATACGAGCTTCTTCATTCATTGTCAACCCTCCCCCTAGAATAATCCCAGGCCTGTTAAGGCTTTGGCCAACTTATTAGTGATTAAAATCAAACCTAACCCCACCACATTTTGGAACAAGCCTACGGCTGTGGCAAATGAAAAGTCCGCATGGGCTCCGGCGATACCAACCCGATAAACAAACGAAGGTATAACTTCCGAAACAGACATGTTGACCGGGTTTTGCAAAAGCAAAGTTCTTTCCAAGGAAACGCCCCCAAGGAGATTACTGACCGCAAAAATGGAGGTAATAACGATGGTAGGTAATATGGTAGGCAAGTCTATATGCCAGATACGCTTCCAGATGGTGGCACCGTCAATCACAGCCGCCTCATGCATCTCGGGGTCTACCCCTGCCAAAGTGGCAATAAACAAAACGGCACTAAAGCCCAATCCCTGCCAGATACCGGTCCACACAAAGAGATGCCGATAAGCACCGGCAGAACCGAGTACATCGACCGTGGGAGCGCCTATGGCATTCAAGACAACGTTAACCACACCAAAACGGGTATCCATTAACTGCAGGATGATAGCCACAACAATAACGGTGGAGAAGAATTGAGGAACAAAGGTAATAAACTGTATGGATTTTTTGATCCATACCGAACGCATATATGTAATTCCAATACCCATAATAATTGGTAAAGGATAACCCGCAATCAAGCCATACAGGTTAAGGATAATCGTATTTCCTACCACTTGACCAAAAGCAGGACTATCAATAAAGCGCATAAAATGCCTAAAGCCAACCCACTCGCTGCCCATGATACCAAAGCGAGGCATAAAGTTTTGAAACGCGATGATTACACCGTACATGGGAATGTAATTAAAGATAAATACATAGATCACCGGAAAAGCCAGCATGGCGTACAAGCCCTTATGCAAACCAATATTTGTGCGCAGCTTTTTACGTCGCTCGCTCCGCTCCAAATCTCGGTTTAAACTCACTGCTTTGTCCAAAACATACACCTCCGTATCCAAACTATATATATGAGCCCAGCAAAGGCTATTACAGCAAAAGCTGCAAATAAAACCACTCTCTGATTATTATCTTCTTCAATCCGTTCCGCAAACAAAGGCGTCGTCAGGCCTTTTCCCGCTTCAAGGGCAGATAAAAGCCCCTGGCTAACCTCTTCATATAGGAAGAGATTTCTATCACCAATCAACACCAGCGGTACAAAGCGACGTTCTTCCGCTATATTCAATTTTTCATGGTAGGCAATAATAATTTCGCGATGCTCCGGAATATCTCGGTTATAGCTGACCAGCCGTACATTGCTTCTTTGGCCGTTAATCATGACGTACTCAGGCAAGTTATCCATGATCGGTGCTATCTCGTAACAAAACGGACACCATGGGGTATAGAAATACACAATCACACTATCGGTAACCGATAGATTATAGGGATCATCGTGCCTGGGTGCTATCACCGCATCTTCAGGCATATAAGGCACTTGCCTTGTCTCACTTTCCCCCAGGTCATCAAAGTCCAAACCATCAATATGGGCTTTCAATCGCTCAATTGCATCGCTTCCGTCAAAATAATGATTGTCTTGCGTAAAAAACACAGGCATCTCTAACGCTTCTTTATCTACACCCGCCAAATCAGCCCTTTCGGAAAGCCAGATACCAAAAGCCGCGCTTCGGTGCAAATTGAAATAGTTAAGAACAACCGAACGATCTTCAATATATTGTGCAAAAGTTTGGGTCATCAGCAATCTAATATTATCTTCCAAAGGGTAATCGTCTAAGCACATCACACATTCCGAACCTTGATCCATAAAAAAAATATCTATTTCAAATGATGTACCCGACGTGCCTGATACAGGTGTAGTGCCAAAGAATATAAAGGCAAAAAGCATTGTCAGGGCAATTTTTCGCATGTTTCCCAATCCTTTTCTCGCTATAAGCCTATCTCGCAACAAAACGCCAATATTCTTTATTTTTAGACCTTTTTCACTGTTCGCATTTTTTACAACCGCACCAATTTACAAACCAATTATTGCAATTGTCACTTCAAACCAATCTACGCTCTAAAATGGAGCCACTTAAAATCTTTGTCAAAGAATAGCATAATCGTATAGCCAAAGTCAACATAAAATTAGGCTATATCATTTTTTTTTTGCTCTCTATGCCTATGATAAATGCAAAAAAATACATGTCAAATAAATATTTACAGCGACTTGACATGCGCCATTTTTCAATGCTATAGTGAAACACGTTCATATTTTTGTAAAAATACCTCAACTATTGGTTCAACAATTGGTACAAGCATATTGAAGATTTATCTTTTAAAATTGACAATCGTAAATTAAACGATTATTCTATATGAAATATAGAACATGAATACCACATGATGAGGATGTGAAAAGTGATGTTTGAGATTATTCAAAACAGGAAGGTGCTTTTCGGAAGTGGCGCAGGGTTGGAGGCAGTAACTATCCTTAAGGATATGTCTGTCAAAAGACTGTTTGTTTTAACATACAGTCCCCAAACAACGTCAGATTTGTTAAAAGCCGTGGAACAAGCGGGTATCGAGGTTTTTGTCTCTGACATTGTGCGCGGAGAGCCGGATCTCGCGGTTGTTGACAACTTGGCTCTTTTAATGAAAGAACAGAAAAGCGAAGCAGTACTGGCCATAGGTGGCGGCAGTGTATTAGACGCGGCCAAAGCCGCCGCAATGATTGCCACTAATGGCGGTACGGCAGAAGACTATCAAATGAGAGGCAGGGCTATCACCCTCCCTACATTGCCGGTGATTATGATCCCCACGACTGCCGGTACAGGGTCTGAAGCCACCAAAACCTCTGTGTTGCGCAACGGCCCCATCAAAAAGAGCATATACAGCCCTTATATGGTGGCGGAAACCGTTATCCTCGATCCTGATTTCACCACAGCGCTTCCGAGCGGTATCACTGCATCAACCGGCATTGACGCGTTAAGCCACGCCGTCGAGTCCTATGTATCACTCAACGCCAATGTATATACTAAAATGTACAGTCTTAAAGCAATAGAGCTGATCGGAAAAAGCCTGGCAACCGCTGTGGCAGACGGGGCAAATATTGATGCCCGGGCAGATATGTTGTACGCTTCCTATTTTGCAGGCTGTGCACTAAACGCAGGCATTGGGTTGGCACACATCATTGCCCAACCCATCGGCGGCATGTTTAATGTCCCTCACGGGGAAGCCTGTTCCATTTTCCTGCCATATTCTATGGAATTTAATCTGGAACACTGTCCCGAAGCCTATTGTGACATAGGCAAAGCGTTGGGGTTACCACACACTGCATGCGCCGTAGAAGGTGCAAAACTTGCCATTGATAAGGTGAAAGAAATTATAGCCACAGTCAAGACCCCTACGTCCCTTAGGTCTTACATAAAGGACTCCGGGGCATGTGAGGACAAAAAGTTTTTGGATGAAACCGTTGGCACCGTTATTCAGGCCACCGGCCATATCAAATGTAATCCCCGTCCCGTTGACAGCGTAGTTATTAAACATGTATTATCGTTGTCATTGCAGGCATAAAGACAATTGCCTTATACCAATATCATTTTCAATCCTTCCAATGTTCCCTACGCGACGCTTCGCCTTTTTTCGGCGAAGCTGCTCCAGTCCATTGTACGGTTTCAAATTGATATTGGTATTACAAACTATATTTTCGAAAAGGAGTTGCTTAATATGAAATATTCAGTTTTTACAAAACCATGGCCCAATCTTACCGTAGACGAATTATGTAAAAAGGTCTCCGATTGGGGATTTAACGGTGTGGAATTTCCATTGAGGCCCGGCTATCAGGTAGAACCTAAAGACGCGGAAAAAGGCCTGCCCGCTATGGCAAAAAAAATGTCCGAATACGGGCTCTCGATCATGAGTGTAGCATCTTCCACCGAAGAGCATGTTTTTGCAGCCTGCCAAGCCGCAGGAGTTCCGATTATCCGGATTATGGCCGGGTTTGACCTGGACAAAGGCTATCTTAACAGCGAAAAAGAGTTTCGCGCCTATCTGGATGGCTTACAGCCATTATGCGAAAAATATAATGTGGCCGTAGGCGTTCAAAATCATTATGGACCAATGGTGTTTAATTCTATGGAACTTAGACATTTATTGGAAGGATTTGATCCTAAATATGTAGGAGCGGTATGGGATGCGGCCCACAGCGGCCTTTCCGGCGAAATAGCCGCCCAGGGTCTGGATATCATTTGGGATAAACTCATATTGGTTAACCTTAAAAATGCATACTGGATGACTGCAAACGGCCCGGAAGCCGAAAAAACCGTATGGAAACCATTCTTTACTTTGGGACGCTTTGGTATGGCATCTTATCCGGAGATTATCCAGTATTTAGTAAAACGCGGATATAAAGGCGATATTTGCCTACCGGCCGAATATACGGACGAAGCATTGGTCGAGCAATTAACACCGGTGGAATTGCAATATGTAAAAGATATTTTTGGAAGCGTAAAATAATAATTTTGCCACAATAAATTGATTCAACAAAAAGGCCCCATTAAAGCCGAAAATGCGGAAATTTCCGCGGTTTTCGGCTTTAATGGGGCCTTTTGATTGTAACGCTAATCTGTTTTTGACCGACAGACTGGATTGATTTCGAATTAATTTACTATAGCAATCCTACTGCCTAACAATAGCCCGCCAATCCAAATCTCCCCTATCCAAGGCCTGCAACAGAGCCTCGGCAGTAGCCAAATTACTGGCCAAGGGGATATTATGCACATCACAAAGCCTAAGCACCGAATTAATATCCGGTTCATATTGCTTATGATGTAAAGGATCCCGCAAAAATATCACTAAATCAATATCATTATGAGCAATATGGGAACCCATTTGCTGCTCCCCGCCCAAATGACCGGCCAAATATTTATGCACAGGCAGATTAATCGCTTGTTCTATTATCTGACCTGTTGTACCCGTCGCAAATAATTTGTGTTTGCTTAAAATATGCCGATAAGCCACACACAAATTTTCCATTAATTTCTTTTTGTTGTCATGAGCCAACAATGCCACATTCATTCTAATCACCTCAAAGATGGACAATTTTGGAGCAAACATTTACCCTAATCATCCGATTCAAACATAGATCTGGACTGAGAAAGTCCTATATTTAGTACAAGTCCTATCGCAGCCATATGGGTCCACATATGCGTACCCCCGTAAGACATAAACGGAAAAGGCATACCCGTATTGGGCAGCACTCCCGTAACTACCCCTACATTGACAAAAGTTTCAAACAATAGCATCCCGGCAACTCCGGCGGCAATCAATTGGCCCAGCTTATCCGTTGCCCTGTAAGCCACCAAAAAGCATTTAATGATAACTGCCCCTATCACGGTCAGTAAAACAAGACTGCCCACAAAACCAAATTGTTCTGCTGCTACCGCAAAAACAAAGTCATTGTGTCCATGGATGACAAAGGTAGTGTTTTCCATAAAGCCCCTGCCGTATAATCCACCGCTGCCTATGGCAAACAGGGATCGCTCCATTTGCAAAAATTCGTCACTGCCGGGGATCGGGTACAAAAAAGTTTGGACACGCTGCCATTGACGTTCGTTTAATATCCGGGTAATAAACAGGGGTTCCTGCCGCATCATATCAAAATAAAACAATATGACCACAGGCAGTGCCAACGCCGCGCTTATTATAATCGTACGAAAATACAGTCCGCCCACAAACAATATAATAAGACCGATAGCCAAAAGCACCATACTGGCTGACAGTGACGGCTGCCGTTCTACCAACACTACCGGAACAACCACCATTGCAAGATACAGCAAAAACCAGAGCAATCGATTTATATTTTCCCGCTTATCCACAAAGGCCGCTAAAAATATAATCAAAAAGATTTTTGCAAGCTCCGACGGCTGGATACTCATGTTAAAAATCGGTATACGAATCCACCTGGCTGTCCTGGTTATATCGTCGGGGCCTATGATCAATACAGCGACCAAAAGCGCCAAACACAACAAATAAATAGGGATATAAAATCGGGCAATAAACCGGTAGTCTATAAACGCCACGACCAACATAACCACTACACCGGTAATCACATGAAACTGCTGCTGAGCCGGCAAGGCAGCATAACGGGGCTGAAGCTCTGCCACAGCATAGACCATCATTACACCAAACGCTGACAATGCCGTTACCAAAATCGCAAGCGGGTAATCAAAAGCCCTTAGATTTTGTTTAATAATCATGGAGTGCGTGACGCCTTTCGTACACCCTTAATAGGAATATTGGCATAAAGCACGGGCACATTACTTGAACCATCCGTATCCTCTTGGGTAATTTGGATATCCATTTCTTCTTTGTCTATATCCATGTAGTTGGATATTACATTGATGATATCCATTTTAAGCATCTCCAATACTTGTGGAGAGCAATTAGAACGGTCATGTATAAGTACCAGCTTTAACCGTTCGCGGGCTATATCCCTCGGTCGAGTTTTTCCTCTTAAAAAACTGAAAATATCCATCATTCGCCCCCCATCTTTATAACCTAAACAATTTCTTTAATTTTGACATAAAGCCTAAGTCCGCATTCAAATCCATAAGGGGCACTGTTTCGCCCAGTATCCGCCGGGTAATGTTACGGAAGGCTTGTCCCGCACGGGAATCCGGATCTACCACGCAGGCTTCTCCCCGATTGGTCGCTATAACTATGCTTTCATCATCGGGTACTATCCCCAGCACATCTATGGCAAGCACATCCGCCACATCTTCCAGGGTCATCATATCTCCGCGTTTGACCATGTCGGGCCGTATTCTGTTTAATATCAGCATAGGATCACGGACTTCCGATGCTTCCAGCAAACCGATAATCCTATCCGCGTCACGTACCGCGGATACTTCCGGAGTACTGACTACGATTGCCTTGTCCACTCCGGCTATTGCGTTTTTAAAGCCCTGTTCTATCCCTGCGGGACAGTCAATCAATATATAATCAAACTCTTCTCGTAAGCTATCGCATAATTTTTGCATTTGTTCCGGATTAATGGCGTCTTTATCTCTGGTTTGAGCCGCCGGTAAAAGATACAGCCCGTTGTAACGCTTATCTTTTATCAACGCTTGCTTTAATCGGCAATTTCCTTCTATCACATCGACTATATCGTATACGATCCGATTTTCTAAGCCCATGACCACATCCAGATTACGAAGCCCAATATCTGCGTCCACCATAACCACCCGCTTATCGTGAACAGCTAAACCTACTCCCAGATTAGCAGAAGTGGTGGTTTTACCTACACCCCCTTTTCCCGATGTTATTACATAGACTTCGCTCATTTTGATTCCTCCTAATTAAATGAAATTTCATCACATATAGCGATATAAATTTTAAAGCGATATGATTTTATGTATTCAGCAGCGGCGCAATGAATACTTGACCATCCTGCAGATAAGCGCAGGCAGGCCCTTTGGGATTTTTATCACCCGGAATATAGGTGATCACATTGGCTATACGCAGCTGTGTAGGCGAAAAAATCAAGCCGGATACAAAACAATCCTCATTGCCGTTAACACCGGCATGCACCATCCCTTTTAAGGCTCCCAGCACAATAATATGACCCTCCGCAACAATTTCACTGCCCGGATTAACATCCCCTATAACCACTACAGAACCGCTAAAACGGATGGATTGACCGGATCTTAACCCTCCCTTGTGATAGGAAGTCGGATAAACATTTTGAGGCAGATGAGAAGGTGCCGAATCATTCACAAAAGAGGGGTTGATCGCCTGAGTTACTTCTTCCTGTGTAACAAAGGGGACATCTAAGGTAGTTTCTGCCGTGATGATGTCTAGCAGCTCCCGCTCTTCATCATTAGATAAATCACGGCCGGTAAAAGCCACATTGGATTGTGCGCCCTCAAAAAACTGCTTCGTATCCACAACCCGGCGGTGAAAATGTTCCTTTAGTTCTTCAAACGGCATTTTAGGGTCCAAAGAGATGGTTATCCCATCCTTACGTCCTTTTAATATCACTGCATTATGATGCGCTAGTTTTGCTTGCATAATATTTCACCTCTAAAAATCAGCATTTACCTTATTATAGCATTCACTGCCATTGGGTTTTCCACAGTTATTTCCGGTGTTAAAAAGTCGTATATCACAGCTCTGGCTATTTGCGTAGCCGACGCCGGCATAACGCTGGTTGTACCAAAAGGTATGGTCACATATATAGCGATCTGAGGGTCATCTGCAGGGGCATAGCCGCCAAAACTTTGATGATCCGGTCTGGTGGTAATCTGTTGAGCGGTACCTGTTTTACCCGCTACCCTAATAGGGAACCCTCTAAACTGCGCAACTGCGGTACCATGACCTTCTGTAGTCAATAACATACCCCGATGTATGGCATCCCAGGTACTGTCATCCAGCTCCATACCTGTATTATCCGGCACAGGTACAGTTTGTGATACAATCTCGCCCCGATAGTCTTTAACGGTAGATACCAGATGCAATGGTAAACGTGTGCCTCTATTGGCTATTTGAGCAATATATCTGGCCATCATAGCGGCAGAATAATTGTTGTATGATTGGCCGATTGCTGTCCGCACCGTATCCCCGTCAAACCAGTCCCATTGATTTCTGGGCGCAAATTCGTCCCGGCTAAGATGGCGAAACTCTTTCAGAGACGGTGACGACATAATATTTGGCGTCCTTCCTCTGTTGAAAGTGTCTGCCAATTCCCCAATCTCTACTCCGGTTCGTTCGTTAAGGCCAAAAAATTCCATATATCGGTTTAAAACCTCTATCCGTTGATTTTGGTTACTTCCTAAACGGAAAGCCGTCTCAAAAAAGAAATAGTTGCAGGAAACCGCAATGGCTTGAGCTACATTAATACTGCCATGCCCCCTGCTGGACCAACAGCGTGCATAAGGCCTGCCTGCACGGGTAAATGTCACGCCATCCCTAATGGTAGATGTCGGTGCAATAACTCCCGTTTCAAGCCCTGCCGCCGCAGTAATCATTTTAAAGGTGGACCCGGGGGCCCTGGCCTCCACAAACGGTCGGTTGGTCATAGGAAGTGTCGGGTCATCCCCATTGATACGGGCATAGTATATCGGGTCAATGCGATTGGCTAACCGGTTGTTATCAAACGATGGGTAGCCTACCGCCGCAAGCACAGCTCCGGTCCGCACATCAACCACGACTATCGATCCTGTCGACGGGTCAATATTGATCATTTGAGGAGTCAATTCTCCCATTTGAAGCTTCTCTATAATGAGATTATTGATGGATGTCCTGCCTGCCCGCACTCGTGAAAGAAAATCATTGTAATCGGACAAAATCTCCAGCTCCACCATCGTTGTAAACAGCATCGCCGAAGTAACCTGCCCGGACTGAATGCCATCAATTAAAATCTGTACAATCCGGTCTCTGTCTTCCCGGAGAGAGGTGGCTTCGGGAAAATGTCCTAAAACATATTGCTGAAGGGCATACGCCGCACTTTCATCATCGGCTTCCATAATATCCCATATCGGAATCCATCCGCCCTGTATTAAATTAGAAAATATCTGTTGGTGAGTAATCCGGCTCTCTCCGGTACCGCCACCGCCGCGTATTCTGCGGATAGCAATATCTGTCAGGTAATTTTTTAAGATGTAATAAGTCCGGCGCTGCATGTCAATGTCTATGGTAAGGAAGATATTGTCTCCGGGAACGGGAGGCACTATTTCCAAAGGACTCTCCGTCCGGCGGCGGCCTGTGGCCGGGTTAATCTCTATTACCTGAGTACCCTGACTGCCCCGCAAGTGTGCTTCCATAGAACGTTCAAGGCCGGTTTTACCAATTGTATCATCAGCAGTATATCCTAGATGTTGGTGGGCTTCAAGCTCCTCCGCATTGATGCGACCGGTGTATCCCAGCATATGAGAGAAGTATATCCCTTGAGGATATTCCCGCAGGGTCATCACTTCTATCCCCACGCCGCCAAAAAAGGTGTTTCGCTCTTGTATGGCTGCCACGGTGGCCAGAGATACATCCGTAGCGATTACAAAAATCTGAGGGTTAAACCGCCGTTCAAATATCATACAGCGAAAGTTTAAAATTCGCCTGGCATCCTCATTAGAAAGTTCGGGATCTATCTGAAACCACTCCCGCAGCCACTCAAACGACTCTACCGCTGTGGCTGTCCGCGGCTCCGGCACCGTCATATCGTCTTTCCAGCGAAACTCCCGAGCTTGGCGAACTTCTGCTGTTGGGCCTCCGTGGGTAAACTCATAAGGCCACTCCGTAGTCATTGGAAAGGTATTTTCAAAATCCTCATCGTTTCGTTCAAATATTCTGGTCAGCTCAAAAAGCGCCTCATTGCAAATGGGGATACTGGGATCCATGGTTACTACATGAGCTGTGATATTCACCGTCAACGGTCGCCCAAAACGATCATAAATGTTGCCTCTGGGCGTTGGGATTGTTTGTTCTACCGTAGTGGTAACCGGCGGCGCAAGCTGAAAAGTATCGGAAATCACTATCTGTAAATAAAATAGCTCTGCCACTAAAACGCAAAAAAGCGCTCCTGTCAAAATCAGAAGCCATACAATACGATTTGTTAAAAATTTAAAAACAATTTTGCCTGTATCCGCCACAAGCTCTCCCATGAAATCACCTCTTACTCTTTGAACAAATTACGGCGGTTATGTTCATAATTTTCAATTTTACTGTTTATCACAAACATCAAACTGTACAGCGGTATCGCAAGGGACGCGGTATATATGGTTTTAGGGAAGATGATAGATATAAAATAAAACCCAAAGTCCAACCGGCCCCGCAGCAAAAAGCTGGTAAAAAAGAATAATATCTGATAAGAAAGGGTAGCCGCTACCACTACCATGAAGGGCAAAAAGTAATTGTCCTTAAAATAGTCTTTAAAAGGCTTACCGGCTACATAACCTACCAACATACCCAGCATCGCATATAACCCTACAAAATGTCCGCCAAATAGATCGTGGGTGAGCCCGGCAAAAAAACCGAAAATAGCCCCTTCTACATCGCCGCGCAATATACCGTAACTTACAATAAATATAATCGCAGTGTCCGGATTAACGCCTAATATGGCTACCCGGATAAGCACCGTTGATTGCAACACATAATTTAATAAAATCAAAGTGGCCATACAGCCTATACGTACCATACTTTCACCTTTTACTCCATAATCTCGTCCTCGTCCCAATCTTCAGGGCTAAATAATTGGTTAACCACTAAAACATGTTCCAAATTTCGAACATTTGCAAAGGGTCTGACAATGGCATACTGAGCCAGCCCATTGGGGGTCGGCTGTACATCCATTATGGTCCCCACTCTAATACCCGGCGGAAAAATAGTGCTGTTGATAGAGGTAAAAACCTCATCCCCGGCCATAATATGTGCATTGGCGTCTATATAATCCATGCGCACTAAGCCTTGCTGCATTAATCTGCTGTCGCCTTTGACAATCCACCAGTCATCCGTCCGTGTGCTTTGCACAGCCGCAACAAATCGGTCATCTATCAAAGACAGTACTTTCGAATAATTGGGATATACTTGATGTATACGGCCAACCAGGCCGCCCGGCCCCAATACTGCCATATTTGGAGCCAATCCATCGTTGCTGCCCCGGTCTATACTAAAACTACTGTACCAAACATTGGGATCGTGGCCGATAATAATGGCCCCGATCATGGGCAGTTCGGCATATCGCTGACGTATATACAGAAGTTCCGAAAGGCGTTGATTTTCATCACCGGCCAGCCGTAAGCGCTGGTTTTCTATTTCGAGCCAGCCGATTTCTTCCCGAAGGCGAACATTTTCCTGCTGTAAATGGCTCATTTCCCACAAAAGGGATATTCTGGAGCCTACCCAACGGGTAGCGGCAGTCGCCGCACTTTGCATAGGAACAATCACATGACCCAAAGACCGCACTAAAACACTGGGCCGATAGTTCGGATTAATGGTGATGATCATAGCCATCACACATATGCCCATGCCAATCAATAAGAATATACGCTTGTATTTATAAATAAGTTCCATATAAATTTAACCCCTATCTTCTAAGGGTTTTGGCAGTTGTCAATACATTGCGCAGGGCTTTAATATGCTGCAATATCAGCCCTGTACCATGAACAGCACAATAAAGGGGTTCATCCGCTATGATTACAGGGATCCCCGTCTCTTGAGTGATTAGCTCGTCCAAACCATGCAATAAGGCACCACCACCGGCTAATACAATACCGGATTCGATAATATCTGCCGAAAGCTCCGGAGGGGTTCTTTCTAAGGTAAACCTGATTGCGTCTATGATGGCGGCAACCGGTTCCGATATAGCCGTGGCCACTTCGTCGGAGGTTAGAGTCAGTGTACGAGGTAACCCAGTCACCTGGTCTCTTCCGCGAATATCCCGTTTTTCACCGGATCCGCTTAGATAGGCATAACCAATGGCTATCTTCAGTTCCTCAGCGGTACGTTCTCCTATGGCTACACCGTATTCCCTCTTTACGTAAGTAACAATGGCCTCATCTAATTCGTCTCCGGCTATATCAAGGGATTTACTGGTGACTATCCCCGCCAGGGATAACACAGCCACTTCGCTGGTGCCACCACCGATATCTACCACCATGCTGCCTATGGGTTTTTCGATAGGCAGGCCTGCGCCTATAGCCGCCGCAGTAGATTCTTCAACCAAATATATATCTTTGTCCCGGGCACCTGCCGCTTGTGCGGCTTCTAAAACCGCCCGTTTTTCTACCTCAGTAACTCCGGTGGGTACACAAACCAATACCCGGGGACGCCTGGCAATACGTGCTACTGTCCGTGCCTTGGCAATAAAATATTTTAACATGGCCCGGGTAGATTCAAAGTCGGCGATAACCCCATTTCTTAAAGGGCGTAAGGCAACAATATGACTGGGAGTACGGCCAATCATTTCTTTGGCTTCGTCTCCGACAGCTAAAACTTTTTTAGTATGTGTATCTATAGCCACAACAGAGGGTTCACTAAGCACAATGCCCTTACCTCTTACAAACACCAGAGTGTTGGCAGTGCCCAAGTCAATACCTAAATCTTTGGAAAACATATAGTAAACTCCTTCTTCACATAACAAGGGGACTGCTTAAAGTATTTCCATCCATTAACCAAATCCTACGCATCCATCATACACTTTTTTCACGAGAAATAAAAGGGCTGATTGAAATTTAACGGCCCTTTTCGTGTCTAAATCTTGGATATTGAAGCGTTGATGAATATTATTGTCAATTAATTCTCACTATTGCCGTATACACCCACTTAATGAGTACGCCGACGCGCTTTTTTGATAATAAACAATCCGATTAAAACCGGCACAGCCAATATAACCAGCGGCAACACCAATGTGGCGGCGAGGATGGCTATGCCTTCAAGCAAAGCAAGGCTAAACTCAATAGAACTGTCAAAGGCTGTGGTCATACGGACAAAAAAGTTATCGCCATAAGGGATAATTTCCGATTTCTCCGATACTTCCGACAAAGATAAGTGGATAGTGGAGAAACTGGCCAGATGATCCAGCTCTGTCATGCGACGGGTGTAACGTTCCATGATGATCCGCAGGTTGGCAAGGCGGGTTTCAAGCCTTATCAATTCGCTTAAATCATCGGTGTTTTCTATCATGGTTAAGAGCCGCCGTTCTTCCTCTTCACGAATGCGCAGGCGGCTGGTTAGATCTTGAAACTGCAACGTGACATCTTCGCTGGTGGTAGAAAAATTCACCACATCTCCGAAGGTCATTATATATCGGTTGACTGTATCAAAATGATCCACGGGTACCCGCAGGACATAGTCCACATGCCAAAAACTTTCTCCCTGTCTCCTGGTAATATGTCGGCTGGAATTTTCTATAAAGCCGCCAAAATTATCTATGGTACGTTCTATACCGGATACGGTATAGTCAAATCGGTCAGTTTCCATAAAAAGACTGGCAGTCCTTACAACCATACGGTCCAGAAGGGCTGCACTTCCAAAAACGTCTGATCCTACGTCAGTATCCCAGTCTCCCAGAGCTTCTTCGGCAAATTCCACATCCATATAAAAATCATCGAAGGAAACCTCCGCCTGGGACCTTAAAGCGAGTCCGCCATCCGCAGCATGGGCCGGTGATTCCACCACCGATGCCGCATCAGTCATCGGTGCGGCAGGAGCGGCCGCCGGAGCTTCAAAAGCCATCCCGCCTCCTGCACTTGTTCCGCCTCCTGCTCCGCATGCGGTCATAAATACCACGGTGATAATTAAAACAGAGATTAATTTACTCATCATTTTTAGTTTCATCGGTTGTATTGTCTCTAAGTTTAGGCTCTTCATTCTTAACTTCTTCGATTTTAGCTTCACCAATTTTTTCAGCCCCTTCTACTACATCAGCTGTTTCAGTTTTCGCTTTTGCTTCAGTTTCTGACTCAATCTTCTTAACTTCCTTCTTAGCTTCAATATTCTGGTCTATAGCCGCACTTCTTTTCCTTTTGTAGAACACCGCCAACCAAATGATCACTCCCGCAACCAATCCATAAGAAGCTAACGGTACACTAATATACGCAAAAAATATTAAAATTCCTTGTAGTACCGATAAGATCGCTTGGTTAGATGTCATAAAAGCCATCATCATCCGCTCAAAAAGACCGGGATCCTCTAATGCTTCTTCCACTTCTACAACGGATAGAGTAATATGAATACGGGATGTACCTGTCTCAAGCTCCAAATGATTAAGCCTGCCGCGAATATGCTCCATATCGGCGATAACTTGAACCAGCCTGTTTTCTACACTTGTAAATTGACTTAAGGTTTCGACTTCGTATAGTAGTTCCATCAAACGATTATATTCGGTATTTCTCACATTTAGTTCTGACCGCAAATCAGAAATCACGGAAAAGACATTTTGGGATCCTGAGTGATTGTACACAACCTGTCCAAGACTCTGTAAATGCTCTAAAGCCATTTCCAGATCACGATTAGTTACCCTGCGATCCATGGAACCCCAGCCGGATTGTATATCGATATGGCTGTTAAGGATAATGCCCTGCATATTGTTTAATTGTTCCAATGCGGTGCCGAGGCAATCGATAGTCAGACCGATTGAGTAATTGCGTATTAAAAAATCTGAAGGCTGATTTGCATGGACTTTTGTGGACGTCGGAAGCAGACATAGCAAAAATACCGTGAGTCCAATTGCGACATGTTTTATCCTCATTAACACAGCCCCTTTCCTGTGGATATAGTAAATTAAATTGAAAATCGTCTCAAGCTTCGTCGCAAAACCACCTATTGCCGCGGATTTTGCGCCTTGCTTTCGAGCTGTTTTCAACTAAATTCACTATAAATCTTAACATAATCGTGTTACGGAATCAATTGACATCACAATATAGGGTGCCCAATGAGAAACCGTGTAACTGTTATATAAGCAATAAAAAAAGACCGATCATCATAAACACGACCGGTCTCTATCATAATATAATCAAAATTTATCTCACTTTACCAACCAACTGAGAAAACGCCGCAGAATCATTTACTGCCATCTCAGCCAACATCTTACGGTTGATTTGAATATCTGCATTTTTCAATCCATTCATCAAACGGCTGTAAGACAATCCATTTTCTCTTGCAGCTGCATTAATACGCGCAATCCATAACCGGCGAAATTCCCGTTTAGTCTGCTTGCGGCCCGCATATGCGCTGGCCATAGCCCGCATAACTGATTGCTTGGCTACTCTATATTGTTTACTCCTGGAACCACGATAACCTTTGGCCAGTTTCAATACCTTTTTATGCCTCTTTCTGGCATTTAATGCACCTTTTACTCTTGCCATAAAAAAGCCTCCTTAGTCTTTAAAGTTTAAACTCAACTACGCATACGGCATCATTCTGCGTACGGCTAATTCATTAGTTTTATCCACAACACCGGATTTCCTCAGCTTCATTTTGCGCTTAGGGCTCTTTTTCCCAAGAATATGTTGCTTATTGGCTCTTGGATATTTGAACTTGCCGGTGCCGGTCACTTTAAAGCGCTTAGTTGCCGCTTTTTTTGATTTTATTTTAGGCATGACAAAAACTCCTTTTCATAGTAAATTCGCTTAAATCGCTTTTCAAGCCAATTCACTTACTTCAACTCTTACTTTGGCTTTACTCCAGCCTCTATAATCTTGCCGTCAAAAACATAGCCATAATACGCGCTTCCATCTTTGGCGGCTTTTCTACAATGCCAAACTCGCGAACTTTTTCCGCAAAGTCATGCATTATATTATAGGCGTTTTCTTTGTGTCCAAGCTCCCTTCCGCGGAAGCGGATGGTCACTTTCACCTTATCTCCGGCTGACAAAAACTCAATCGCTTTTTTTACTTTCACATTGATATCATGGGTATCAATATTTGGAGAAAGACGCAATTCTTTAACGTCTACGGTTCTTTGACGTTTACGGGCTTCTTTTTCCTTTTTTTGCTGATCAAACCTAAATTTGCTGTAATCCATGATCTTGCAAACCGGCGGCTTTGCGGTGGGAGATATCTTCACCAAATCCAGTTTTTTTTCGTCGGCAATCCTTTGTGCATCCCGTCCGGCGACAATCCCCATTTGAGCTCCGTCCGAATCAATCAGCCGTACTTCTTTGTCTCTGATCTGCTCATTGATCATCAAATCGGTTATGTTGCATACCTCCTCATAAAAAAAGATGGGCTAGCGCCCATCATCTCGTTTTCAAGTATAATCAAACGAAAACATGCCGATCCCTATAAGGGCCGTTAACCTTTTGCCTGAGGCTAAGGTGAGAAGTGGCGCTTCTGCTTCGATAATAAGAATACTACAGGTTATCGGTTCTGTCAATGTTTTCTATATTGTAAATTATTAAAACCTACACTAACTCTAACAACACCATTTCTGCCGCATCGCCCTTACGTGCACCAATTTTCACAATACGGGTATATCCGCCGGGACGATTGGTATATCTGGGGGCTATCTCGTCAAACATTTTTGCAGGCATGTCTATTTTTTTGCTCATGCTCCGTCTTTTACGACCATCAGCCGGCACCTCTGTCACAGGGTATAACACACTCAATATTTTACGCCGTGCATTTAACCTGGAAGGGCTATCCTTTTTAATGGTCTTCTCTACTTCATCATATACCGTTACTTTTTTACCGTTAACCTCAGTCTTTACCCGCTTGCCGTTACGGTCTTTTTGGGGCACTTTAGCCTTTACAGTTTCTTCGGTAAAGTTACCATGCTCTTTTACGGCTAGGGTTATCAGTTTCTCTACTTGACGGCGCACTTCTTTAGCGCGAGCCTCTGTAGTGGTAATCTTACCGTGATAAAGAAGATTTGTAGTTAAACTACGCAACATCGCTTTACGCTGACTCGAGGTACTGCGACCTAATTTCCTATATCCAGACATAAAGAACCCTCCTTTCTGTTAGTTATACAGTGAACTACCTAAAAACAGCTTCCGGTTAATTCACTATAGCAAATCACTACATAGCGATTTAAAATCATTTCGCTATTATACTACTCTTCCGACGGCTGAAGGGCTAACCCTAAATCCGCCATTTTATTAAGAACTTCCTCCAGAGACTTACGGCCCAGATTCCGTACTTTCATCATATCTTCTTCTGTTTTGTTGGCCAGATCCTGTACTGAGTTAATACCGGCCCGCTTGAGACAGTTATAAGAACGAACGGATAAGTCCAACTCCTCAATACTCATCTCAAAAACTCGTTCTTTTTTATTCTCTTCTTTTTCGGTCATCACTTCCGCATCTCTTGTGGTGGCGGAAAGATTTACGAATAAACTCAGATGCTCTGTCAAAATCTTAGCGCCTAAACTCACAGCATCATCCGGTGTGATAGTGCCGTCAGTCCATACATCCAAAACAAGCCTATCGTAGTCCGTTACACTACCCACACGTGTGTTATCCACAAGATAATTAACTTTGCGGACAGGAGTGTACAGAGAATCCACAGGAATTATACCAATAGCCTGATCTGACCGTTTATTGCTATCAGCCCCAACATAACCATGACCTTTTGTTATGACTATTTCTATAAGGAGTTTAGCGTCTTTGCCTCCGCTAAGGGTAGCTATTGGCATATCAAGATTGGCTATTTCTATATCTGCATCTACTTTTATGTCCCTGGCATAAACTGTTCCTTCGCCTGTCATTTCGATATAGGCTTTCTTTGGCTCTGGGCTGTCGCTATGATTTTTAATCGCTAGATTTTTGAGATTTAAAATAATCTCAGTGACATCCTCTTTTACGCCGGGTATTACGCTAAACTCGTGTAATACGCCATCTATCTTGATGCTGCTTACTGCCGCACCAGGCAGGCTTGATAACAATATCCGCCTTAAGGAGTTACCCAGGGTTGTACCATAGCCCCGTTCCAGCGGCTCTACCACAAAACGACCGTATGTGCCGTCTTGGGCTCTTTCCGCTATATCGATTCGAGGTTTTTCAAATTCAAACACTTAAGTTCAAACCTCCTTTATTAACACACGGAGCCAACAATTACTTAGAATACAACTCTACAATCAATGTCTCACGTACCGGTACAGTAATCTGCTCCCTAGTAGGGACAGAAGTCACTGTGCCACGCAGATGCTCATGCTCCGCACTTAACCATTCGGGTACAATGCGAGAAGCCGTTACATCTAATACATCTTTAAAGCGCTGGAGACTACGAGATTTTTCTCTTACTTCCAACACATCCCCTACCTTAAGCTGGTAAGAAGGAATGTTAACTTTCTTGCCGTTAACAGTCACTAAATTATGGCGTACTATTTGACGTGCTTCTGTTCTCGAACGGCCATAGCCTAAACGAAACATTACATTGTCCAAACGCATTTCAAGTAAACGCAACAGGTTTTCACCGGTGATGCCTTTCATGCGATCCGCCATGTCAAAATAATTACGAAATTGAGTTTCTAATAAGCCATAAATGCGCTTAGCTTTTTGCTTTTCACGAAGCTGCTGACCGTATTCGGATAATTTCCTACGGGATGTGCCATGTTGTCCCGGCGCAAAAGGCCGCTTATTAATTGGACAACAGTTCTTATTGCATTTTTCACCTTTGATAAACAATTTTTCGCCCTCTCTGCGGCAAAGCCTGCACACAGGACCGGTATATCTTGCCATGTATTAACCTCCAATTATCTTGGATGACATTCTATCATCCTCGTCCATACAGTCGTTACACTCTCCGACGCTTAGGGGGCCTGCAGCCATTGTGAGGTACAGGAGTTACATCTTTGATCATAGTAACTTCAAGTCCCGCTGCCTGCAATGCACGTATTGCAGCTTCACGCCCGCTGCCCGGACCTTTTACAAATACTTCTACCATTTTTAAGCCGTATTCCCGGGCCGCGTTAGCAGCTGTATCCGCTGCCATCTGAGCCGCGTATGGGGTAGACTTACGAGAACCTCTAAAGCCCATCTGGCCTGCAGATGCCCATGACAACGCATTGCCTGCCGCATCTGTTATTGTCACAATAGTATTGTTAAATGACGACTGTATATGGGCCTGCCCGCGATCTACAAACTTTCTGTCGCGCCTTCTGCGGGTAGCCGTCTTTCTTACTGCTCTTTTTGGCATGAATTATCTCCTCTTTTTGCCATTCAAATTAATGTCAAAACAAACACTTACTCAGCACTTACTACTTCTTCTTGTTAGCCACTGTCCTTGCTTTACCTTTACGGGTACGCGCGTTTGTTTTAGTGCGCTGGCCCCTTACCGGCAAGCTTCTGCGGTGTCTGATGCCTCTATAGCAGCCTATTTCTACTAGGCGTTTAATGTTAAGAGCCACTTCCCGCCTAAGATCACCCTCAACCATTTGAGTGCGGTCTATTACGTCGCGGATACGGATTACCTCATCGTCAGTAAGATCCCTGACTCTGGTGCCCGGATCAACATTGGCTTCCTTTGCAATACGAGACGCGCTGGAACGCCCTATACCAAAAATATAGGTCAGTCCAATCTCTACGCGTTTTTCTCTGGGTAAGTCAACGCCTGCTATACGTGCCATTCTCACACCTCCTTCTTTATTATCATTATCCTTGTTTTTGCTTATGTCTAGGGTTTTCGCAGATTACACGAATTGCACCCTTCCTTTTTATGATCTTGCATTTTTCGCATATAGGTTTTACGGACGGTCTTACTTTCATGGTTCCTCTTCTCCTTTATAGGGCACACGATTAGCGGAGCCATTCGTCCGCTTCACTATCTAACTAACTATTTATCACGCCAAATGATCCGACCTTTGGTCAGATCATACGGCGACATAGCAATCAATACTTTATCGCCAGGAATAATACGGATAAAGTTCATCCGCAGCTTGCCGGATATATGTGCAAGTATCTGGTGTCCATTTTCCAACTCTACCTGAAACATTGCGTTTGGAAGTTTTTCCACTACCCGGCCTTCTACTTCAATTACATCGTCTTTAGGCAAATTGCTTACCTCCTCATTCATTGAACTTCGACAGCCATTTTCTAATATCAGCGTCCGTTATAGATCCCCTCTCAGTACGTTTTGCTTCGCATAACGTCTCCCCTTCGGGGTGTGCCGATTTATTCTCAGCACTTGGATCTACTGTTCCCATTACGGTATGGGTTGGCTGCGTATGTTTGATTTTTTTCTTCTTAGGTTTATTGAGGGGGCGCAGTTGTCCGTCTGACAAAAAAACATATTCGTCTTCTACTGACAATACTACAAAAGCCCTACCTTTATCTCGTCCACACTTGGAAAACACAACCTGCCCGACTTCCATAACAGCCTCCAAAGAAGGGATTTGCAGGGCAATGCCCCTTAAATAAGTGTTAAAATATCAGGTTCGCCATCGGTAATGACGATAGTGTTCTCGTAGTGGGCGGCGCATTTTCCATCTTTGGTAACTACAGTCCAATTATCGTTCAATATACGTATATCGGCCTTTCCCATGGCCACCATCGGCTCTATGGCAAGGCTCATGCCCTTTTGCAGGCGCGGACCGCGGCTTTGTTGTTTATAATGGGGTATTTGGGGGTCTTCATGCATTTTACGCCCAATACCGTGACCACAGAACTCTCGTATTACAGAAAACCCGTATCGCTGTACATGATCTTCCACAGCAGCGGAAATTTCGTGAAGATACCGACCATGCCTCGCATAAGTCATCGCTTCAAAAAAGCTCTCTTTAGTGACATCAACCAGCATCTGCCGTTCCGGTGTTACTGCACCGACTGTATAGGTCCGTGCAGCATCTCCGTGAAAATTATCAATGTAAGCGCCAATATCGATACTTACAATATCCCCGCTTTTCAGCCGCCTTAAACCGGGGATACCATGTATTACTTCCTCATTAATTGAACAGCATATGGACGCGGGAAAGCTTTCGCCGGTCATTTTATAACCAAGAAAAGAAGGTATTGCTCCCTGGCTTCGTATATAATCTTCCGCCAAAGCATCAAGTTCTCGTGTAGCTATGCCCGGCCGGATATGCTGCTCTAACAGTTGATGAGTTTCGGCTACTACTTTACTTGCAACGCGCATTTTTTGAATCTGGATATCATTTTTGATAAAAATGCCCATTAACTCAAAAAGCCCTTATAATGTCTCATCAATAGCTGAGATTCTAACTGTTTAATGAATTCCAGGGCTACGCCGGTGGCAATCAATAAAGTGGTGCCTCCGAATCCTGCCGCCATACCGGTAAACTGTTGAAATAAAATCGGCATGATGGCAATCAAGCTGTAACATACCGCGCCTATCCATGACAATCGATCAACGATGCGCTGGACATATTCACTGGTAGGCTTACCGGGTCTTATACCCGGAATAAAGCCGCCGTTCCTCTTCATATTTTCGGCCATTTCAACGGTGTTAACGGCAAATGATGTGTAGAAGAATGTAAACATGAAAATCATGACCACATAAGCGATAATACCTACGGGATGATTTAAGTCTAAATATTGAGACAAAGTCTGCAGTACTTGATTGTTAGGGAAAAACATGGATAACTGCATGGGAAATTGCAACAGCGAAATAGAGAAAATGATAGACATAACGCCGGCAATATTAACTTTGATCGGGATATAGGAATTATTTCCAAACATACGTCCCGCCATCTTTTTGGAATACTGCACGGGTATACGCCGTTCACCTTCCGATACCAGCACAACGAAGGCAATAACCAAAGCAAAGACGATAAGGATCAAAACAACTCGTCCTATGCCAAGCATCATATTGTCTCCGTCCAGTAACAGCCACAGTCCTTGGACACCCATAGGTATCCCAGCCAAAATATTGGCAAAGATGATAAAGGACGCGCCGTTACCAATGCCTCGTTCTGTCAGAAGCTCTGCTAACCACATGATAAAGATGGTACCACTCACCATGGCCACCGTTGCCATGATGTAAGTCAACATATTTGGATGGTTAAACAAGCTTAGACCCATCTGGTTAAGCATCGGATTGTTGACATAAGAAAACACTGTTGCGCCGCCTTGCAGGAACGCCAATCCAACCGCAAATCTACGGGTGTATTGACTAATCCTTTTACGGCCTTCTTCACCCTCTTTTTGGATTTGTTCCAAATAAGGGATGGCAACCGTAAGCAGCTGCATGATAATGGATGCTGTAATATACGGCGCAATACCCATAGCCATAAGGGTACCAAACCCTCCACCCATCATTAGGGTAAAGAAGGTAGGGTCACCTGTTGCACCAAGGTACACCGCATCATTCATCACTTGAAGATTTACACCGGGTAGTGGTACCGTGGTACCTATCCGGTAAATCAACAATACGAACAGCACATAGATAAGCTTATCGCGTATATCTTTGACCTTAAAAGCGTTGGCCAGTACTTTAAACAACTTAAATCACCTCTGCTTTGCCACCGGCGGCTTCTATCTTTTCAGCGGCGGCTTTGCTGTAATGGTTAACGCGAACAGTCAATTTCTTTGTCAGATCGCCTTGACCCAGTATCTTTACACCGTCTCTTGGATTAGAAACAAGGCCTTTGCCTTGAAGCGCCTCTATGGTAACCTCTGCGCCGTTGTCAAATACATTCAACAGCGCCACATTGATGGCTACGATCTCTTTCGTATTACGATTATGGAACCCACGCTTGGGCAATCGTCTATATAAAGGCATCTGTCCGCCTTCAAAGCCGATCTTTCCGCCGGATCCGCTTCTGGATTTTTGGCCTTTGTGGCCACGCCCGGATGTCTTGCCATTGCCGGAACCTGTTCCACGCCCTTTACGAAACTCTTTAGTTGTCGCTCCATCGGCGGGTTTTAATTTTCCTAAGTGCATTGGCTTGCACCTCCTTTTTGCTTCAATTTCATATAGTAAAGACTTATTTGAGATGCCCTTACTATGTTATGCAAGCCGTTTTAGGCTTGAGGTTCCACTTTTACTAAATGTTTAACATGGTGTAACATGCCGCGAATTGCCGGATTATCCTGATGGATATTTGACGCGTGTAGTTTACGCAAACCCAGAGCTTCCACGGTCTTTCTATGTTTTGGTTTCGCGCCGATTGTAGATTTAACCAGCGTGACTTTTAATTGTGCCATGTGGATTTCTCTCCTTTATTGGGCGACTTCTTCCACCGGTATGCCACGCAGCCTTGCTACCTGATTAGGAGTTTTTAGCATACGCAAGCCCTCGATGGTAGCGCTTACCACATTGTGTTTATTGTTGGAGCCGATAGACTTAGCCACGATATTGCGTACACCGGCAAGCTCAAGTACTGCACGCATTGCGCCTCCGGCAATAACGCCCGTACCGGCCGGGGCCGGTTTAAGCATAACTTTAGATGCTCCAAAGCGTCCTATGATATCGTGATGGATACTATCATGCTCTGTTTTTTCTATATAGATCATATTCTTTTTGGCATCTTCTTTACCCTTACGGATGGCTTCGGGAATTTCGGTTGCTTTACCTAATCCCACGCCTACATGGCCGTTTTCATCTCCTACGACCACCAGCGCGGCAAAACGAAAAGTACGTCCACCCTTAACCACCTTTGTTACTCGATTGATGGTTACGACACGGTCTTGTAGTTCCATACCGCTTGCATCTATTTTTTTCAAAAATGATTCTCCTCTCAGGCTAACTCCTGGGCTTTAGAACTGGAGCCCTGCTTCCCGTGCCGCATCTGCTAAGGCTTTGATCCTGCCATGGAAGACGAATCCTCCCCGGTCAAATACCACAGTGCTTACACCTTTATCCATAGCCTTTTTAGCCACATCAGCCCCTACAGTCGAGGCTGCCTCTTTATTAGAGGTAGACTTCAAGTTTGTGGCTATGGCCTGTTCCATTGTAGATGATGCTGCCAGTGTATGGCCTGCTACATCGTCGATCACCTGGGCATAAATATGCTTGTTGGATTTAAATACCGCCAAGCGAGGCCTTTCAGGTGTGCCGGACAGATACCTGCGCAGCCGGTAATGTCTTTTTTGCCGTGCTGCTTTACGGCTATATTTCCGTATCATTAGATGTCCACTCCTTCTTGCCACGGTACCATGCGTAGCTCACTTATACTAATCCGCGTTTCAAATTAGTTTTTACTATTTACCAGCCTTACCGGCTTTACGTCTGATATACTCGTTGTCATATTTTATACCTTTGCCTTTATATGGCTCAGGCGGACGTTTTTCACGGATATTGGCGGCATATTGACCTACTTTTTCTTTGTCGATTCCGCTGACGATAATTTTGTTGTTACCTTCCACCTCTGATGTGACGCCTTCAGGATCTGTCATTTCAACAGGGTGTGAATATCCAAGTGTCAGTGTTAGTTTATTGCCGCTTTTAGCTGCCCTATAACCTACACCGTTTATTTCCAATGTCTTTGTATATCCCTCTGTAACCCCAACCACCATATTATTAATGAGTGTGCGGGTTAATCCATGAAGGGATTTGAATTTCTTTAAATCACTTGGCCGTTTAATAATTAATTGGCCATCTTCTAAAGCGATGTTCATGTCGCTTGAAAGTTTCCGTTCTAATGTTCCCTTAGGGCCTTTAACGGTCATAAAATTACCTTCGGCAATTTTGACATCTACCCCACCGGGAACAACAACAGGCATCTTTCCAATACGTGACATGGTCTGCCTCCTTTTGCTGTGAATGTTCCGTTCATTTCAACCGGCTGACTTGTATTTCAACATTTGTTTAATCGGTATACTGTGCTTTATGCACTACCATACAAATGCTAATACCTCGCCGCCAACGCCTAATTTACGGGCTTCTCTATCGGTGATTATGCCCTTGTTTGTTGATACGATAGCGCAGCCTAAGCCGCCTAATACCTTGGGCATATCCTCGCAACTGGCGTATACTCTAAGCCCAGGCTTGGAGATACGCTTAATGCCTGTAATAACCTTTTCGTTACGGTCGAGACCATATTTGATTGTGATACGCATGGTCTTTTTTACGCCGTCTTCTAATATCTCATAACCTTTTAGATAGCCTTCCTTCACCAAAATAGCGGCGATAGCTACTTTCACCTTGGAAGAAGGAACATCTACGGTTTTGTGCTTGGCTGAATTCGCATTACGGATCCGTGTAAGCATATCCGCGACAGGATCTGACATTGCCATTACAGCGCCTCCTTTCTTCCCAGTTTTACCAACTGGCTTTCCTTACGCCGGGGATTTGGCCCTTATACGCTAACTCACGAAAACAGATACGGCATATGCCGAATTTACGCAGAGTAGCGTGGGGCCGGCCACAAATGTTGCAACGGTTATATGCCCGGCTAGAAAATTTGGGCTTTCGCTGTTGTTTCAAAATCATTGACTTCTTGGCCATTGAAACCTCCTATAGGTGTTACCTTCCTTCCGCCCTAATGAAGGGCATATTGAACAAGGATAAAAGCTCTCTTGCTTCTTCGTCAGTTTTGGCAGTGGTGACGAATACGACTTCCATACCACGTACTTTATCGATTTGATCGAAGCTGATTTCTGGGAATATTAACTGCTCACGTAACCCCAGAGTATAATTGCCTCGTCCGTCAAAGGCATCGGCGCTTACGCCGCGAAAGTCACGTACACGTGGGATAGCTACATTGATGAGGCGATCCACGAAATTGTACATTTTATCACCACGTAGGGTTACTTTACAGCCAATCGGCATACCCGCCCTAAGTTTAAAAGCAGATACAGACTTCTTAGCCTTCGTAACCACCGGCTTTTGACCGGTAATCGTAGTCATATCAGCAGTGGCATGTTCTAACACCTTAGCGTTTTCCTTTGCTTCGCCCAGGCCCATATTTACAACCACTTTTTCGATTTTAGGCACTGCCATCCTATTTTTGTATCCAAATTTTTTCATCATTGCATCTGTTACTTCGGACTCATATATCCCTTTGAGTCGGGTCATAAGTTTCAACCTCTCTTCATATAAAACGGCTTTAATCGATTATTTCACCGGTGGACTTAACAAAACGCTTTTTAGTAACCACCCTTTTGCCGTTTTCTTCCGATACCTCCACTTTGTAACCGATACGTGTCGGCTTATCCTTGTGAAGATACATTACATTGGAAACATGGATAGGGGCTTCTATACGGACAATACCACCGGTTTGGTTGGTTCTGCTGGGCTTTTGGTGTTTGGTCATAACATTAATGCCTTCCACTATTACCCTATCTTTTCTCCGGTCAATAGACAGTATTTTACCCTCTTTGCCCAAATCTTTTCCGGCGATGATGGACACCATATCGCCACGTTTCAACTTAGTTTTCATGCTTAACCTCCATATACAGCACTGATTACAAAACTTCTGGTGCCAAGGAAATTATACGAGTAAATTGCTTGTCACGCAGTTCTCTTGCTACGGGTCCAAAAATACGAGTACCCCGGGGAGTCTTGTCTTCCCTGATAATAACAGCTGCGTTTTGATCAAAGCGTATATGGGAACCATCCGGACGGCCCAGTCCTTTTTTTGTACGGACGATAACGGCCCGTACCACTTCGCCTTTTTTTACTACACCGCCTGGGGTTGCATCTTTGACAGTAGCGACTATAATATCGCCTACATTTCCATATTTTCTCATGGAGCCGCCCAGTACCCGGATACATAAAAGTTCCTTAGCACCGGAATTGTCTGCGGCTACTAGTCTGCTTTCTTGTTGAATCACTTGACTTCCTCCTAGCTAGCAGTTTTGGCTTTGCCAAAAAGCTACACTATTTCGCCTTTTCAAGCACCGTAACCAAACGCCAGCGTTTTTCCTTAGATAAGGGCCTGGTCTCCATCACCCTGACACGATCACCAATACGGCATTCGTTAGTTTCGTCATGGGCTTTTAGTTTATAGGTGCGTTTCACTATCTTTCCGATGAGCGGATGCTTTACGCGATTTTCTACAGCAACCACGATGGTCTTATCCATTTTATCGCTGACTACGCGGCCTACGCGGGTTTTGCGCAGGTTTCTGGCATTTTCCACCTATGTGCCTCCTTTTTGACTTCTATTAACCAAGATTTCTACTTTGTTGTGTAATGACGGTCTGGATACGGGCAATGTTCTTGCGAACTTCTCTGATGCGTGCGGTGTTATCCAATTGGTTAGTGGCGTTTTGGAAACGTAGATTAAACAATTCCTTTTTCGCTGTTACCAACTCTACCGTCAACTCGTCTGCAGTCTTATCCCGCAGGCTGTCTAGGTACTTTCTAGACTTCATTGCCTTCACCTTCCATTTCTTGTTGGCCGGATCCGGATGGTTCGGCACCGGAACTTTCAGTAGCACCAGATATGCCGGCTGCTTGTAGCTCCGCCTTTTTTCGTTCTTCTTTAGAGACTATCTTACATTTAATAGGCAATTTGTAAGCTGCCAGCTGCAGCGCGCGACGTGCTACTTCCTCGTCGGCTCCCGCAAGTTCAAACATAACACGGCCTGGTTTTACTACGGCCACCCAATATTCCGGTGACCCCTTACCGCTACCCATACGGGTTTCTGCGGGCTTTTGTGTTACAGGCTTATCTGGAAATATCTTTACCCATACTTTACCGCCACGACGCATGGTCCGGTTAATAACGATACGGGCTGCTTCTATTTGATTGGCAGTTATCCAGCTCGGCTCCATCGCCATAAGGCCATAATCGCCATAAGTGATGGTATTTCCACGCAAGGCTTTACCCTTCATGCGGCCACGGAACTGCTTACGCCTTTTTACTCTTTTTGGCATTAGCATCGCCAGTTGCCCCTTCCTTTCTGGCTTTGTGCGGCAGCACTTCGCCTTTGTAAATCCAAACCTTTACACCGAGTTTACCGTAAGTGGTATCCGCTTCGGCAAAACCGTAATCAATATCGGCACGTAAAGTTTGCAGGGGGATTGTCCCCTCATGATAGCTTTCTGTACGGGCAATGTCCGCACCGCCTAAGCGTCCGGATACAGCCGTTTTGATCCCTTTAGCACCCATTTTCATGGTACGTGTCATCGCTTGCCTCATGGCGCGGCGGAAAGTAACACGGTCTTCTAACTGGCGAGCGATATCTTCCGCTACCAGTTTGGCATCTAACTCGGGACGTTTAATTTCGTGGATATTTACATCTACCTTGGTACCGGTAAGCTTTTCCAATTCTTGTGTAAGCTCCTGGATAGCCTGACCGTTACGACCTATAACAATACCCGGTGTAGCTGTATGAAGGCCAACTCTGATTCTGTCAGTAGTCCTTTTAATCTCAATACGAGATACTTTGGCCTTTTCCAGTTTCTTGGTTAAAAACTTGCGGATGTTATGGTCTTCCAGAAGCAGTTTACTAAAATCCCGCTCTGCATACCAAACTGAATCCCAATCTTTAACAATGCCTATCCGTAAACCATGGGGATTTACCTTTTGACCCATTACTTCACCTCCCGCTCATTGAGAATGACTGTGATATGGCTGGTCTTTTTGTTGATACGATATGCCATACCTCTGGCTCTTGGTTGGATCCGCTTAAATGTTGGGCCTTGATTGGCAATAGCCTCTTCAACATATAAATTGGAAACATCCAAGTCGCCGTATCTCTCGTTATGCTCCGCATTGGCGATTGCGCTTTTTAAGACTTTTTCGATCAGCGTCGAACCATGGCGGGGGGAATATTTTAAAATACCCAAGGCGTGACCTATATCTTTGCCTTTTATCTGTTCCAGCACAATGCGCGCTTTTCGGTCAGAAATACGGGCGTATTTATGAATCGCAAAAGGACGATGTTCGCGATTTTCCTTATTGCGCTCCTTTTTAATTTGACTCCTGTGGCCTCTAGCCATATTATGCGCCTCCTATTTTACCCTAGATCTCTTCTCAGCGTCCTTACCATGGCCCCGATAGGTGCGAGTAGACGCAAATTCTCCTAACTTATGGCCTACCATGTCTTCTGTGATATACACGGGTACATGTTTGCGGCCATCGTGGACAGCTATAGTAAGTCCTATCATATCCGGGAAGATAGTGGACCGCCTAGACCATGTTTTTATAACGGTCTTATTACTGTTGTTGTTCATTTCGACCACTTTTTTCATCAGATGGTCATCTATAAACGGGCCTTTTTTTAACGATCTGCTCATTATGTGACTCCTTTAGCTAGCAACTCACCTTTCAACCGGCTTCAAGGGTGAAAATGAGTTGCGGTTTTTGGCGCCAGCCAAAAAAGCTACTACTATTTACTGCCGCGCTTGCGGACGACATACTTATTGGAAGCCTTATTCTTTTTACGAGTCTTATAACCTAAGGCAGGCTTGCCCCAAGGTGTACTTGGCGCGGGACGCCCGATTGGTGCGCGTCCTTCACCACCGCCATGGGGGTGGTCATTAGGATTCATAACAGAACCACGAACCGTTGGCCTAATGCCCATATGGCGTTTTCTACCAGCCTTACCAATATTAATAAGCTCATTGTCCAAATTACTGACCTGTCCAATGGTTGCCCGGCAATTGACAGGCACCAGACGCATTTCTCCGGAAGGCAAACGGACAGTGGCGTATTTTTCATCTTTTGCCATAAGCTGCGCTACATTTCCGGCAGAGCGTACCATTTGTCCGCCTTTACCCAGCTTCATTTCAATATTATGAATCTCTGTACCAACAGGAATTACCCTCATAGGGAGCGTATTGCCCACACTGATTTCTGCCTCTGTGCCGCTCATTAATTTAGCGCCGACTTTAAGGCCATGAGGAGCTAAAATATAGCTCTTTTCACCATCTGCATAATGAAGCAGCGCAATATACGCTGTACGGTTAGGATCATATTCGATGGCGGCTACCTTGGCGGGTACACCATCTTTGATCCGCTTAAAATCTACCAAACGGTATTTTATTTTTGACCCGCCGCCGCGGTGGCGTACGGTGATCTTACCTTGTCCGTTACGTCCCGAATGCTTTTTAAGATGTACAACCAAGCTTTTTTCCGGGCTCTTTTTTGTAACTTCTGCAAAGTCTGAACCCGTCATTTCTCGCCTTGACGGGGTATACGGTCTATATCTTCTAATACCCATGTTTATTCACCTGCCTACTATAGTCCCGGGAACAGCTCAATTTCACGGCTGCCGGAAGTTAGGGCCACAATGGCCTTCTTCTTTTGCGTAGTTCTGCCAGGGGCAAATCCACGGCGCTGGCGTTTTTTAGGATGGGTCATCATGGTGTTGACCGATTCCACTTTTACGCCTTCAAACATTTTTTCTACCGCTTCTTTAATTTGGCTTTTAGTCGCTTTGGGATGAACGTAAAAGGTATACTTGCGTTCTTCCGTCAAACTCATACTTTTTTCCGTCATAAGCGGCTTATCAATGATGTCGTAATACTGCAAGTCAGCCATTAAACGTACACCTCCTGTATTTTAGCAACGGCTTCCTTCGTTACTACGAAAGTGTCGTGCTTTACGATATCGTATACATTGATGGTATTTACACCTGCAGTTTTAAGACCGGGGATATTGCGGGCCGATAAAATTACGTTACGATCCACGGTATCCAGTACCATCAATGCGCTGTCGGCTTTGAGGTTTTGGCACACTTTTGCCATTTCTTTGGTCTTAATTTCCGGAAAGTCAAGGCTATCTACTACAATAAACTTGCTATCCTGCACTTTTGCGGTAAGGGCCGATTTAAGTGCCAGCCTCTTTTGCTTTTTATTCAGTTTAATGGAATAATCCCGGGCTTTAGGGGCAAATACTACACCACCGCCGGTCCATTGTGGAGACCTGATAGAACCCTGTCTGGCACGACCTGTCCCTTTTTGACGCCAGGGCTTACGGCCGCCGCCGCGAACTTCAGAACGGGTTTTGGTACCCTTAGTACCTTGACGCTGATTGGCTAAATACTGCACTACCGCCATATGAACGGCATGTTCGTTGACATTTACGCCAAAGATATCGTCGGATATATCCATGCTGCCGGTCTGTTCGCCTTTCATGTTATATACAGCCACTGTGGCCATATCGTTTCACTCCTTTTTACCGCCCGAGCCACTTTTGACCATTGTCAAACAGCTACGCCGGGAAATGGCTTTCGTACAAATCCGTGATCCTATTAATTTTTAACCGTACTTTTAATCATAAGCAGCCCGCCCCTTACTCCGGGAACTGCCCCTTTAACTAACAACAAGTTTTTTTCGCCGTCTGCACGGACAATTTCCAAGTTTTGAACGGTCACTTTTTTAGCGCCCATGTGTCCTGGCATTTTTTTACCCTTTTTAACACTACCGGGTGTTGTACCGGGACCCATAGAACCCAGACCGCGATGGTATTTAGAACCATGGGTCATAGGACCTCTGTGCTGGCCGTGACGTTTGATGGCACCTTGATAACCTTTTCCTTTGGAAACACCGCTGATGTCTACAAGGTCTCCGGCGGCAAAAATATCCGCTTTAATCTCGGCTCCTACTTCAAATTGATCCGGATCGTCCAGTTTAAACTCTTTTAGCACCTTATTGGGTGCTGCAGCCGTATCTCCTAAACGGGCTTCGTAGTGACCTTTTAAAGGTTTAGTCGCATGTTTAGGTTTTAACGCGCCATAGCCTACTTGCAGTGCGCTGTAGCCGTCGTTTTCCACGGTCTTTTTTTGCACTACGGTACAGGGCCCTGCCTCCAGCACAGTTACGGGAATAAGGGCGCCGTCTTCGGCAAAAATCTGAGTCATTCCTATTTTTCTTGCAAGAATCGCTTTTTTCATGATCTTACTCCCTTACATAATTTTCAATGTAATGTCTACGCCGTCAGGCAAGTCTAATCTGGTAAGCGCGTCCACGGTTTTAGGCGTAGGCATCAAAATATCAATCAGCCTTTTGTGTGTGCGCATCTCAAATTGTTCTCTTGAATCTTTGTACTTATGGACTGCCCTCAAAATGGTTACGATTTCCTTTTTAGTAGGAAGTGGGATGGGGCCTGATATTTGCGCCCCGGTGCGTTTAGCTGTTTCAATGATTTGCGTTACTGATTGGTCGATCAGTTTGTGATCGTAAGCCTTCAAATTGATTCGAATTTTTTGGCTATTCATAAAAAAGGTTCCTCCTCTTCGCGCTGTTGAAGTTTAATCGCGATAAGTCGAAACTGTACACTCGTCCGGGTGTGTCATAGAGATTCACCCTTCTCGCAACAGCCGCCATTCACAGGAAACAACGCGTCTTGCGAGATTAATATACAGTGACTTCACGTCCGGCTCTGGGCCGTACATCGCTAACGGAAAAACCCGGTGTCTCTTTTAGAAACCGGCAACCTTCCGTTTCATCGCTTCAGATGTCACGACAATGATCGATATTATATACCATGAAATCATCTTTGGCAAGGGTTCTAAGAAAAAATTTAGAGAAAACATGAAAAAACAAACACGACAGGAAGTTGTCGTGTTATAGTGGGTATAATATGATTATAGTGAACTTATTAGAAAACAGATGATTGCGAGACGGAAAATCCGCGGCATTAGGCGGTTTTCCGGTAAAGTTTGAGTCGATTTTCAAGTTGATTCACTTTATAATAATTTTGAAGGAGGGGCAACCTCATATGAAGCTGGACCGTTTAATGGGAATACTCACTGTCTTGTTACAAAACGAACGTGTAACCGCCCCATATTTGGCTGAGAAGTTTGAAGTCAACCGCCGTACCATCGGCAGAGATATAGATACCCTCTGTCAAGCCGGAATCCCTATTGTGACACATCAAGGCACAGGCGGCGGCATTTCCATTGCCGAGGGATTTAAGCTGGATAAAAATATTTTAACCGCGGGGGAGCTGTCAGGCATAGTTGCCGCCCTTAAAGGAATCGGCAGTGTGTCGGAACAATCGCAAATTGAACGTACGTTGGATAAGCTTGGGGCAAATTCCGATGCGGTTGTATCCTTATCCGAGCCCATTGTCATTGACCTTGCATCCCATTACAAAGGACATTTGACAGAGAAAATAGAAATCTTTAAGCATGCAATATTGGAAAGCCGCCTTATTGCGTTTGACTATTTTTACGAAAAAGGCGAAAGCAAGCGGCGCATAGAGCCGTATATTGTGGTATTTCAGTGGACGTCCTGGTATGTTTTTGGCTTTTGTGTTGACCGGCAAGACTGGCGGATGTTTAAATTAAATCGATTGTGGAACTTGGCACTTACAGATGAGGGTTTTAGCAGTCGCGATATTCCATCACACAAACGAAACTTTAATGAACATTTTAGAGATGATAAGAAGCTTGCCGCTTTGTTTGACCACTCTGCTAAATATCAACTTATCGAAACTTACGGGTTAGATTGTTTTCATGAAGCTGATGAAGGTCTTTATTTTGAGATCGACTTTACTAACCGAGGTTATATTATTAGTTGGCTGCTTAGTTTTGGCGACAAAGTAAAGATTTTAGAGCCGGTTGATATAGCCGAGGAAATCCAGGCTATCGCTAAGAATATTTTGGCCCGGTATGTGTAACGAAATTCGTGACGTCTTCATGAGACAAACCCAAATCAAGACAGCCGCATTTTTCTAAATATTCAGGCAATTGCTTACGATTGGGTTTACGTTTAATGTTAAGTAAGCGGATGATATCATCCACCAATAAATCATTGTACATATCAAATCCAAGCCATTTACCGTCATGGTATGTGTCGGTTTCATCATATTCTTTGCAAACGGCCTCGCTAAAGGATTCACGCTGTTGGTCAAATTTTTCTCGTTCATCTTTACCGAGTACAACACACGCTATAAAGTAGCCCTTTTTTACTCTCCATTTTTAAAAGTCTGCAGATCACTTTTTCATCATTCACTTCTTACACGATCCAACGCACCTGCATTATGTATTTTCATATCCACCCGACCATCCGCCAAAAAGGTCACGCCTTCGGCTTCCAATACAGCCTTTCTTATATCCGCATGTACACCACCCGTTACGGTGCCATCGGCCATCACCACCCGCTGCCAAGGCAGATGTTCCGGACACTGGCGCATAGCCCAGCCTACCATCCGAGCGGCTCGCGGGCGACCCAGCATCCAGGCGATTTGACCGTAGGATATCACCTTGCCCGAGGGTATTTGTTCTACTATATCATACACTTGTTGATAAAATGAACTCATTTGTTTTCCTCACTTGCTTGTGTCGATGTATTTGATGTACATGCCGTTCATATTATCATATTTGCGGCCTATTTCCTAGATAATCCTCCTCTAAAGGGTTTGTTTTTGAGCGGGTTTTATTTTATCCACAGTTACGATATGATATAGTGCATTTACCCGGAGGCAACCGAAAGGATTTTATTTAAGGAGCGGACATCATCTATGAAAAAACCAATAATCGGCATTACACCCCTGTATAATTATATAGAGCCGCAAATGTCGCGAATAAAAATGTGGATGAACAATACTTACTTTGACGCAGTTGAGGATGCCGGCGGTATCCCGGTAATGCTGCCGTGGCAAAGTTGCAAAGCGGACATAGTTAGAGCGCTGGAGATCGTTGACGGCCTCATACTCCCTGGAGGCAACGACATCTCGCCTCTGTATTACGGCGAAATTGTATTGGAACAGTGCGGCGGTATTCACCCAAGCCGGGACGAGGCGGAGATGTTGCTGGCAAAATCCGCTTATGAAAATAATGTCCCTCTTTTGGGTATATGCAGAGGATGCCAAGTCATCAACGCCGCATTGGGAGGTACTCTTTATCAGGATATTCCCTTTCAATTGGAGCCAAAGGATGGGGTAAAAATCATTCACTCTCAAACAACTATCCCTCCGGAATACCCTATCCATCGTGTGCGTATTTCAAAAAATTCCCGGTTATACGACTGTTTAGGGCAGGAAGAAATTTTGGTTAACAGCTTGCATCATCAAGCGGCTAAAGCCATTGCCCCTGACTTCTTTGCATCGGCTCATGCGGAAGACGGTATTGTGGAAGCTGTGGAGCCTATTTCAAAGGATCGTTTTTTTCTTGGTGTCCAGTGGCATCCGGAGGCAATGTTTAGAAATGATGAAAATTCGCGTCGGCTTTTTAGGTATTTTATTGATTGTGCTTCTTTGAGGGGGTAAATTGGGCTACTATTTTGGAAGAGGCCGGTTGTTTACGAAATATTCACCATACCAAGTCTATTTTTTTGATACGCAGCACATTCAGCAAAACCGAAATTGAGCTAAATGTCATTGCAAGTGCCGCAATCATTGGATTAAGTAGCGGCCCGCCAAAAATATATAACAGTCCTGCGGCAATAGGGATACCCGCCACATTATAAGCAAAAGCCCAAAATAAGTTTTGCTTTATATTACGCATTGTTCTCTTGCTCAAACATATAGCTTGTGCTACACCCTGCAAATCTCCGCGCATTAGCACAATTTCGGCAGATTCTATAGCAACGTCTGTACCGCCGCCTATGGCAATGCCTATATCGGCCTGCACAAGTGCAGGGGCGTCATTGATACCATCGCCCACCATTGCCACTTTTTTACCCTGCGCCTGAAGGCTTTTCACCTTTTCCGCTTTATCTTGGGGTAAAACTTCGGCAAGCACCTTATCAATACCGGCTTGTTTTGCCACCGCTTGGGCTGTGCGCTTGTTATCACCCGTAATCATTACTACGTCAATACCCATGTCACCGAGTTTTTGAATAGCTCTTTTGCTTGTAGGCTTGATAACATCAGCAACGGCAATAATCCCTTCAAGAGTACCGTTTATAGCTGTATACATAGGGGTTTTTCCCTCGTTTGCAAGGCTATCAGAATCGGTGACGTAGTCCCCAAGACTAATGTTATTTTCGTCCATCAACTTCTTGTTACCAATTAAAATATCTTTGCCCTCCATTGTGGCGGCAATGCCCTGCCCTGTAATCGAGTTAAATTTTTCAAGTTCCAACAGCTTGCCAAGTTTTTCCATGCCATGATTTACAATAGCGTCACCCAATGGATGTTCGGACTGCTTTTCGGCACTTGCTGCCATAAGCAAAATATCGTCTGTGGTAAAAGCTCCCTTTGTGACTATATCCGTAACATGGGGCTTTCCTTCCGTAACCGTTCCCGTTTTGTCGAGCACAACCGTTTTGATTTTATGAGCGATTTCCAGGGATTCTCCACCTTTTATCAAAATGCCATTTTCTGCACCCTTGCCTGTTCCTACCATGACCGCTGTTGGCGTTGCGATCCCTAAAGCGCAAGGACAAGCAATCAGCAAAATAGAAACAATAACTACCATCACAAAGGCAAAATCATAACCGGCAATAAACCATAAAGCTCCCGCCGTAATGGCTATCACAAGCACAACATAGGCGAAAACCCCTGATATTTTGTCAGCAATACGTGCAATGGGGGCTTTTGAATTTTGCGCATCTTCTACCAACTTAACTATTTGGGCCAAGACAGTATCTTTGCCAATTTTGGTTGCCTCATATTTAATGGAACCGTTTTTATTGATGCTTGCACCAATAACTGCGTCACCCTCTTTTTTTTGTACAGGCATACTTTCTCCTGTCAGCATGGATTCATCTATACTGGTTGCACCTTGCACTACAATTCCGTCAACGGGCAGTTTTTCTCCTGGCTTTACCTGAATAATATCTCCTACGGATACATCCTTTACGGGCACGACTATTTCCTCGCCATCTCGAATAATAGTTGCTGTTTTTGGCGAAAGGCCTATAAGTTTTCTGATGGCTTCGGAAGTACCGCCTTTTGTTTTTGCTTCAAGGTATCTGCCCAAAACAATTAAAGTTAAAATGACGGCAACCGTTTCAAAATAAAATTGATTTCTGTCCATGAAAATCATTTCTTCCATAGTTACCGCCAAAGATGTCCCCATCACAAAAAAGTTTTCAATGGTGATGTATAGACTAAACAAAAATGCTACCATTGTACCCTTTGCTATTAACGAATCCATGTTGGCCGAGCCGGCAAAGAATTTTGAAAAACCCCTGTGAAATATGTCTCTGTTAAGCCACATAACAGGAAGCGTAAATATTAATTGGATTAAGCCGTTCCAATTTGGGTAGTTAAGTGGATCAAGATTGTATGGGATCACATACCAGCCGAAGGTATAAAAAATCATTGGCACCATTGAAAATATAAACAATGGGACTGTAATTATTAACGACCACTTAAATGTGCGCCGCAGTTTCTCAATTTCATCTGCCTTGCGCTTCATGTTGGCTTCGGCTTCATCAGCATGGAGTGTAAAACCTGCTTTTTTAATCGCTTCGGCAATTTTATCAAAGCTGATAATGGTTTCGTCAAACTCTAATACAAGTTTTTCTGTACCAAAATTAACCTTTCCTTGTTTAACGCCCTTTTGCTTGCCTACTATACGTTCAATATTTTTAGCACAGGCGGCACAGTTCATGCCGCCAATACTTGCAGTCATACTTGTCATATATCTCTTGCTCCTTCATTTTGGTATCCACACAAACCTTTACTCTAATTATAGATATAATTATCAATGTTACAAGTACGCACTTTATTGTGCTATACTACCCTAAATGATAGTATAGAAATGAGGGCCTTATGAAACTCGATTGTTCTAAACCTAACTGCCCGGTGGATGCAACCATACGCCTTATAGGGGGAAAATATAAGTCAATGATTTTATGGCATCTAATTGACAAACCTTTACGTTACAGTGAACTTCAAAAAATAGTTCCCCAAGCAACGCCAAAGATGTTGACACAGCACAACGTAGACAACAGCAAAATAATAAAAGCATAAGAAACTGCGCTAAACATTTGCAGTTTCTTATGCTTTTACATAGTTCAAGTTCGTATAATCAATATTTCGCCACGGGTTATACCAATATCAATTTGAAACCTTACAATGGACTGCCTACCGCAATGACTCCGCCATTCTAATCAAATCATCATATCCAAGATTACTGCCTGCGCCATCCCAAAATGGCATTGTAAAAAAGGTATGCCTTATCTCACTGGTGCCTTGCACGCTTAAACCGCCGCCGCCTACCAGAGCGTCCCGTCCATTGATCGTAATGGCTTCAAGGTCGCCGGCCCACATGTCAAAGCCCCATTCTTCGGAATGTTTGCGGATTTCTAGGGTCAAATCCTGCTCACCATTACTGAATGTGACAAATAACTGCCCTCCGGCACCTGCTACATCTGGGTTATTAATAGGGCATATCGTAAATTGGGCCCTTTCAAAAACAAAACCTTCCGGTAAATAGGTTGGCATCATAGGAGTTTCCGCTCCGGGGAAAATAGCTAAAGCTTCGCTTAAATTGGTAAAGGTAATAGGATCACGCCATACTTGCAGCTCACCTTCGACTTCTATAACTACCCTGCCATCTTCAAACCCTTCGAGCGGTGTTAGTCCCCCCATTACAAAACCATCGTCGGATTCTTTTAAGAAAAAATCGGTTACATATTGCTCGCCTTCAACGACCCGCGTTTGCAAATACCGCCAGATCGGCTCGCCAAAAGCTACCACCGACAGGGATAATGTGGCGATTAACGCCGCCGCAATAGCGATGGAAGGTTTTATCATTCTTTTATTTTTCACAGAATATCTCTCCTCATTTGACCTATTTTTTAATTTGTGTAATAGCTCCGGGTTCGGTTTTTCAAATTCCGAATCTCCTAAAGCCTTTTGCAGAAGGGCATCCACATCATATTTTTTATTGTTCATATCCAATTTTAACCAGCCCTTTCTCAATCATTTTTCTTGCTTTGTACAAACGGCTTTTTACCGTGCCTACAGGCATTTTTAGTGCTGCGGCTATGTCCGGCAAGCCCATTTCCATGGTATAGTGCAATACAATAGGGATTTTGAATTTTTCCGGTAAGGCATCTACCATTTCTCTCACTATGCGAGTATCTTCCTGAACCAGAATACTGTCTTCCGTATTGGCATCGCTATAAATATCATTGGCTACCTCATCATCCAAAGGCTGAATAGGCACAAGTCTGTTTCGGCGTGCGTACTTTCGTTTCCTGCTTTTCCATATATATAATGCGACAGAAAAGAGGAAGCTTTTTGGATTGTCTGAGGCATTTACTTTTGGTAACTGCTCAAATGTTTTTAAAAATGTCTCTTGAAATAAATCCTCCGCATCCTCCTTAGAATAGGTAAGGCTACGGCAAAACCGCCATATTGATTCGCTGTAGGTATCTACCAAATCTGCCGGGCTAAGGCTGGCGGCGGTGTACTGTGTTTTAATTTTTATTGCGCGCAATATTTCCTCCACATTGACCTCCTTTTAAAATCCCGTACACTTGTTAATAGTCGCGGGATATATGGCGGTTCATTTTTTTGTGAAATATTTTTTAAGACTACAAAAATATAAAAATGCACCTCGCAAAAAAACGACGAGATGCATTTCTGTTAATTACTATATCATATATTTTCAATATTAGCACGCGTTAGCAATACCGATTTTTTAGCCGCTTTTTACTCAACCGACGCCCAAGCGGTCTCCAGCGCAATCTCCATCATCTCGTGGAAGCTGTTTTGCCGGTCTTCTGCAGAGAGTCCCTCTCCCGTAAACACAAGGTCCGATATAGTCAGTATACTCAGTGCAGACTTACCTGAGGCCATGGCTGTGTGATACAAGCCGGATGTTTCCATTTCAACGGCAAGTATCCCCATCTCTTTGTAATGCCCGGCGGCTTCCGCATTGGCATTGTAAAACTGATCCGCCGTAAACACCTGTCCAACGACGGCGTTGACTCCGTTTTTCTCGCTGATTTCTACGGCTTTGCGCAAAAGAGGGAAGCTTGCCGTGGCAGAAAGAGTGCCCGGAAACTGATATTGATCCGCATAACCGGAGTTTGTGGAAGCTCCCATGGCAATAACCACATCCATAAGCTTTACATCATCGCCTATTCCCCCTGCAGAACCGATCCGTATAATCGAATCCACATCAAAAAAATTGTACAGTTCGTAGGCGTACAATCCCATTGAGGGAACCCCCATGCCGCTTCCCATCACCGACAAGGTTTTTCCTTTGTAACGGCCCGTGTAGCCAAGCATGTTTCTGATGGTGTTAAAACATTTGGGTGCTTCAAGATATGTTTCTGCCACATATTTGGCACGAAGAGGGTCGCCTGGCATGAGTACAGCCTTTGCTATGTCGCCTTTGGCGGCTGCATTACATTCTGATGGTACGATCATTGTCATTCTCCTCCTTAGATATAGTGAATTTACATCACATTAGCTATACTTTCCGTGTACGGCGGATAACATATTCCTTTTTCGGTCACAATTCCCGTGATCAGTGAATGGTCGGTAACATCAAAGGCAGGATTGTAGCAGGCTACACCTTCAAGAGCCATCGGCTTTTCGTAAAAAAGGCTTTTGATCTCCTGCCCGTCTCTCAGCTCAATCTTTATATCCTCGCCGGTCTTGCAATCCATATCTATCGTTGACGTGGGTCCCAATACATAAAAGGGTATCCCATAATGCTTTGCAAGGATCGCCACCCCCAAAGTACCGATTTTATTGGCCGCATCCCCATTGGCGGCAACCCTGTCGCAGCCTACAAAACAGGCATTGACCCAACCATTTTTCATAACCATGGCCGCCATATTGTCACATATTAATGTAACATCCACACCCGCTTTATACAGTTCGTAACTTGTAAGTCTGGCTCCTTGAAGCAGCGGCCTTGTCTCATCGGCAAAAACCTTAAACTTTATTCCTTGTTCAGTCCCAAGGAGTATCGGGCCCAAAGCAGTCCCATACTCTGACGTTGCCAAAGGACCGGCGTTACAATGCGTCAGTATACCGTCCCCGTCTTTAATTAAGGAAAGTCCATGGGCGGATATGGCTTTACACATGGCTATATCTTCTTGACGGATACGGTTACTTTCTTTAAAAAGCCGCTGCTTTATTTCCGTGACACCGCGCTGTTTGTTGCTTTCCGCCATTTTAAACATTCTGGACAAAGCCCAGCTCAAATTTACCGCCGTTGGCCGGGAAGCATTCAGATAATCAGCATGTTCCTTTAAGATCGCAAGAAAACTGTCGACACAATCCGTCTCGATTTTATCTGCCAGTACAGCAAGGCCAAAAGCCGCAAAAACACCGATTGCAGGTGCTCCCCTTACCCTCAGCCGATATATGGCATCATACATCTCCTCTTTTGCCTTGAGAGTAATGATCCGCTCTTCGTTTGGCAGCAATGTTTGATCGATGATGACTACCCCGTCTTTATTTGGTGTAAAAGCCACATTATCCATGTCCCACCCTACTTTCTGTTTGCCCTGGCTCTCAATCCGGAATCCAAAATCTTTTTACGTATCCGAAGATTAAGGGGCGTCACTTCCACCAACTCGTCCTCGGTAATAAATTCTAAACACTGCTCTAAGCTCATAATTTCTGCGGGTACCAGCCTCAGGGCGTCGTCGCTACCGGAAGCACGTATATTGGTCAGCTTTTTTTGCTTGCAAATATTGACTTCCATATCTCCGCTGCGGGCATTTCTTCCTACTACCATACCTACATATACTTTGGTACCGGGTGTCACAAAAAGGCTTCCCCGCTCCTGGGCATTGTACATGCCGTAGGGTATGGCTTCTCCCGTTTCAAAAGAAATTAAGGAGCCTTGGGGCCTTTCGGGAATATCGCCTCTGTAGGCGGCATATCCGTCAAAAAGTGTATTCATAATACCGTTGCCTTTGGTATCGGTCAGGAACTCCGCACGATATCCGATCAATCCTCGGGCGGGAATACTAAATTCCAGCCGGTTATATCCGCCTTTTGACACGGACATCTGTCGCATCTCTCCTCGGCGACTGCCCAGTTTTTGAATGACTACACCCATAAATTCTTCCGGCACATCGATGGTTACCAGTTCCATCGGTTCGTGGCGCTTGCCGTCTACTTCTTTATATAAAACCGCCGGTTTTGATACCTGAAACTCATACCCTTCACGGCGCATGGTTTCTATTAAAATGGACAGATGCAGTTCTCCCCGTCCGGATACTTTAAATGTATCTGTATTGTCCGTGTCTTCTACCCGCAAGCTCACATCGGTGTTTAGTTCCCTGTAAAGCCGCTCCCGCACTTGGCGGGATGTTAGGAACTTTCCGTCCTGCCCCGCAAAAGGGCTGTCGTTGACTATAAAGTTCATAGATAAGGTAGGCTCGGAAATTTTGCTAAAAGGTAAAGGTTTAGCGTCTTCCGGACTGCACAGGGTATCTCCGATTTTTATATCCGGGATGCCCGCAATCGCAATAATAGCTCCAATAGAAGCCTCTTCCACTTCTTCCCGATCCAATCCCGAAAATTCGTATAGCTTAGAAATTTTAACTACTTTATGCTTGTCCGGTTCGTGTATGTTTACGATGGCCACCATGTCATTGACACGAGCCGTGCCGCTGATCACTTTACCCACGCCTATGCGGCCTAGGTAGTTGCTGTGATCGATATTGGATATGAGTATCTGGGTAGGGGCTGCAGGGTCCCCGGTGGGGGCCGGGATATATTTCAGCAACGCGTCAAATAGCGGTGCCATCCCCCGCCCTTCATCAACAGGTTCATTGGAAGCCCAGCCTTTTTTTGCCGAAGCAAATATGAAGGGAGAATCCAGTTGCGCTTCGGATGCATCCAGCTCCATGAATAGTTCCAAAACCTCGTCCACCACTTCGTCAGGGCGCGCCTCGGGCCTGTCCACTTTGTTTACACAGCAGACCACGGGCAAATCTAAATCTAAAGCATTTTTTAATACAAATTTAGTTTGGGGCATAGGACCTTCAAAGGCGTCTACTACCAGTACCACCCCATCCACCATTTTGAGTACACGTTCCACTTCGCCGCCAAAATCGGCATGGCCCGGCGTATCCACGATATTGATTTTTATATCTTCATATACTACAGATGTATTTTTTGCCAAAATTGTTATGCCCCGCTCCCGCTCAAGGTCGCCGGAGTCCATGACTCGTTCGGCTACCACTTGGTTTTGACGAAAGGCACCGCTTTGCCATAGGAGCTGGTCTACAAGGGTGGTTTTGCCATGGTCAACATGGGCGATTATAGCTACATTTCTGATGTTTTCTTTTGCTGTCATTTAGTTTCCTGCTTTCAGTTTAGCTTATTTTATGGTAATCATACCTGCAATCAAGGCAGGTATTGAGCTTGACATAGTAAATACATCACTTAAAAATAAAATGCCAAAGATAAGGCATGACAAAAATATGAGCGCACCGATAACAATCCCCCATATTAACAGAAAAAACTTAATAAAAGGCAGATGTTTTCGTATAAGGATTTCTTCGTTTTCAAAAAAATTACTTTCCGGCAGACTTGTGATTACGTACTCGCCGGAGACGGGTGCATCAAAATGGCCTACGAATACAGTCATACGGCTACTGCTACTGTTGCTTGTCATCAAACTTCGGCCGGGGAAATATGGGATTGCCGCACCGGTGTTTTTTAATTGTACTGAAAAATTAACTTTGGGAAATGCATCGGATAAGGTTCCCTGTCCTTTCCATAGCCAAAATCGGTCACGTCTTATATTGATGGCATATCTCCCGGGTTTTGGAATATTTGCAGCCATTTGTTGGATTGAAGTTTCATAAATACAATTCCAGCCTACAAATGGGGAAACCAGTTTGATAATGCAAACAATCAAAAGCGCTAACCCTATAGCGGATAACATTAATAATAATAATCCCATTGGAATTGATCCTCCTTGATTATAAATCATTTCCACGCATTGTCATCAATTTTATTATCCTGCATTATAGTAAAAATCTTTTAGGCATCTTACATACATAAGAACGGGTAGGGTTCACAAACTGGGTATTGCGGGCTTCCATCACCTGACCCATTAATAAATAGGCTTCGTCGATATTAAAATGATACGCTTCGGTCATCCAGCCAATCATCTGTTCACATGCTAATAAAAACGACGCCTCAATATCTGCCTCGCACCCTACCGTCATAATATAATCAGCATTTTCGATACGCACACAGCGATAATTTTTAGGTCGCGGTACAATCTCAACCCGCATGGTGACTTCGGACCGGCACTCTATCCCGCCGGAACAATTGATTTCCCCATCGCCCTGTATGGCATGGGCATCCCCAATATGCAGCAGCGCCCTATCCACCTCTACAGGCAGATATACGGTGCTGCCTGCCGAAACTTCCTGCACATCCATATTGCCCCCATGCACCCCGGCATATGCATTGGTTATCTCCCTATCCGCCGGGGCAGTACCCAGGGTACCTATCATAGGGCTGATAGGCAGCTTTAATGTGCTGCTCCAATGAACATATTTATCATCAATGGCAACGGTTTTAACATTAAGCCCCCAGTCACGCTTTAAGATTTTATCCGCCAATTTATTGGAAGTATTGTTAAAGCCGGTATAACCGATTTTATCCGGTACAATTTTAATGATCTCCACCGCCAGTACATCTCCGGGACGCGCCCCTTCTACCGCTACGCAGACCGCCGGATTGCTGGCGTTAGTCTTATCCGGTGTCCAGCTGTCGTTTATGGAATTAAGCCAATTGCCTGTACACAGCTCTGTTTCCGCAAGAAAGGTTTCTCCGGGTTTTACGGTGATTTGCGGTGGGTTATTGGAACTGTGTACATTGTATGTAACAGATCTTAATGCAGTTTTCATAGTGACCTCCTGGAGTGCTTTGGCTACCTTGCCCATGGTGCCAATAATTTCTCTTTAGGGTCATATGATATGTTAGTCGATATACATATGTCAATCAAACATCATCTATAATAGCCGACCGTCACGTATTTCAAATAACAACTCCGCTTGTTTAGCAATATCGCCGCTATGTGTCACAATTACAACCGTCTTTCCTGCCTTGTGAATATCAAAAATATGCTTTAACACATCCTGCTCCGACTGTGAATCAAGGTTTCCTGTCGGTTCATCCATTAAGAGGATATCCGGATCATTTGCTAAAGATCTTGCAATCGCCACCCTCTGCAATTGCCCGCCCGAAAGCTCGGAAGGCTTGGCATTTGCCTTGTCAGATAAACCAACCATATCCAAAAGATCCAATGCCCGTTTGCCCCTATACTCCTTACTTCCTTTAGCAAACATCATCGCTGTCTGAATATTCTCCAAAGCTGTCAGATTCTTTAACAAATTAAATGCCTGGAATACAAACCCAATTTTTTCGCCTCTCATTTCTGACAGTCTATTATCACTTAACAGTGAAATGTCGGTGTTTTCTATAAAAACATGTCCGCTTGTAGGTCTATCCAAGCCGCCAATCAGCTGCAAAAGAGTGCTTTTTCCATGTCCCGACGGACCGATTATACAACTGAGTGAACCCCTCGCAATTTTCAAATCAACGCCCTTTAATGCATGAGTCTTTATTTTACTACCATATGTCTTTACTAAATTTTCTGTTTGAATGATCCAATCAGACATTTCTAATCGCCTCCATTGGGGTTAATTTTGAGGCTTTCCATGCGGGATACAACCCTGACACCACAGAGATTAAAACGGAAAGTCCAAGCACGGTAAACAATAGGGCTGGGGATAATGTAACCGCAGTATCCGGGCTGCCCAGAACGGCTACAAACTCATTTTGCTCAATCAACGGTGCCGCCAGCCGCGAAACGATAAAACCAACTCCAAAACCCAATAAGCCCCCCAGCAGTCCATACAAACCGGACTCCAGGATAAATATCTTAAAAATCATACCCCGCTTACTGCCAGTTGCCCGCAATATTCCGATTTCACGCCGCCGTTCGTAAATGGCGGTCATCATGGTGTTGATGATACCAAACGCCGCAGCGATTAAAGCAACACTGGAAATCAACCGCAAAGTTACATCCAAGGAACCCAGTATAAGTAAAACCGAACTTAAAAGTTCTTCATTTGTTGATACGGATAAGTTTGCAATATCCATGATAGCAGCTATATATCGTTCCGAATGGGTTACATCATCAATGGTAACGGCAATAAAGGATACATAATCGTCTAAACCAAAGACTTCCTGTACTACATTCAAGGGCATAAAGACAGATATATCATCACTGCTCCCGGTTTCCTGCAAGATTGCTCCGATTGGGAAATCCTGCCCTCTAAAGGTTAGTGTATCGCCTATTTCTAAATCAAATCTGGCGCTTTGGGCAATACCGGAGCCAATGACGACAGAGCGTTCGCTTTCATCCTCAAAAAATGTCCCGGATTCTATATTCCATCTCCTATGTACCTTCATTTCAGCCGGCAAAATGCCCACCAGCGTAACAGGGACTTCCTGTATGGATGTACCGATTGTAAGATACGGAATAGCGGCAGTAATACCGTCAATTGCGGCAATTTGACCCACCACTTCACGGGGAACCGACTCCGGCAGCTGCTCTCCAGCTAAAACCGCACGATGAATAAATGGGCAGTCTACCCTGCCCATAACAATGATGTCTGCCCCCAAATCATCGGCCTGCCGGGCCACTTCCGATCGCAGGTTATCTCCCATAGACAAAAGCGCTACAAACGATGCCATGCCAATGGTTATGCCTAAGAGTGTGAATATAAACCGGCCTTTGCGGCGCAGCAGGTTTTTGGCTACCAATTTAAAAATATTCATAATGCTTACTCCACCGCCTCAAATTGCGTTGATGTTAATGTAAACCCCGGGCCGCAGCAAGGGCGGTTTTGTGCCAACTGCCCCGCAACCGCAATTTTGTCTCCCACTTCGGGAAGTGCCTGGCTTCCGCGATAATCCACAAATACTTCAAAAGTTCCGGCTTCGTTTTGTAAGGCAAAGTCCTGTGTGGCGGAATCGCCTACGATGCCAATAAGGGTGATGGGACCAATGTAATAGGCCGAGTTATCCTGTATTTCTTCAATTGTAAAAGTGCCGCCGTCAGGGTTGTTTGTGCCTTGGACAGTGCCTCCCGCAGTGCCTCCGCAGGCAGTAACGGCTAAGGTAAGTACAAAGGCAACACATAATGCGATAACTTTTTTTACTGCTTCCCTTATTTCCACTGTCTCCATTATTTCAATTATATCCATTCTTGTCGTCTTTATAATTTTCATAAACAGCATCTCCATCTCCGTGTATCATTTAGATTTATTATCCTGGTTTGTCATTTTGATTGATCGTTTCAATTATATTGTAACAAGTATAAAAAGCAAATCTCAAAAATCCCTCAAGTTTGTAATAGTGAAAATGTAGCGGTTACTTTTGCCCCACCGGCATAATTCTTTAAAGTCAAAGTGCCACCATGCTTTTCACACAACAAATGACATATATACAACCCCATACCAAAATGCTGCCCTTGCTCGGCATTGCCATCCCGTAAAAATGGCACAGCTCCTTTTTTGAGAACGGCAGAAGAAAATCCGGGACCGTCATCGGAAACGCTGATCGCAACTTTTTTATCATCGCAAGACATATTTACAATCACCTTATCTTTCGAATGCCGCAGCGCATTGCTTACCAAATTTTCGGCCACATCATAAATCATATAGCTATCTGCATTTATTTGTCTGTCTTCGTCACTTTTCCGATTTTCGTCACTATTAAAAAACTCAATCACTTTCCCCCCACTTAAACCTATAATAGACAAGCTGCTTTTTAGCTCTTGAGCCAACGAAGACCATTTTATCGCCTTTGGTGTAAACGCCAATTCTTCCAACTTTTGCACACTTGTCATGGCTTGAATATAGTTTTCAATCCTCGCCGAATACTGGGCTATCAGTGAAATACTTTCACTCGCGTTTTCTACTGTCAGATTCCCCTGCTCCAGCCCCTTTTGCAATATAGCGGCAGAACCTTTTAAGACAGTCACAGGATTTCGCAGTTCGTGGGCAAATGCTGCGTTAAGTCGCTTGCGCTCCTCCATCTGCTGCCACAGCTCCCTATTGCTTTTTAACAATTCGATCCGCATGGATTCAAATGATTCGCAAAGCTGCCCAAGCTCGTCCTTTGAGTTGAACTGGATGGAAAAGTCCAAATCGTTTTCCTTAATCCGCTTCGCCCCCATGCTCAACTGTGCAAGGGGGATTTTAAGCTTAAGCTTGTAAAAAACAGCGGCAACAATAATTGGAACCCCAACCGCAATAATAAAAGGCAGTACCAGTTTAATAATCAAACGAAAACTCATGGGAGAATGACACATGCAAATAGACATCATGGAGAAAAAGAGTATTAAACCGACAGTTGTTGATGTTGCGATGATGATAAATAATGATTTTCTCAAACTGGCTTGCTTTAACCATTCCATCTATAACCCACCCCCCAAACCGTTTCAATATAGTTATGTGTGGACTTTACGGCAAACTTTGACCTTATCTTGCGAACATGCTCCATAATCGTATCGCTGTTGCCATCTCCCTCCAAACCCCACACCGCATCATAAATCCGCTCCCTGTCAAAAACTTGCCCGGCATTGACAGACAGCAGCTCTATAATGTCAAATTCTTTTTTTGAGAAGGAGATAATCTCGTTTCCACTTCTTACCTCCCGCTTTGAATAGTCTATGGATACATCACCAAAAAAGCGCAAAATTGATTGGGCCTGTTTTCGATTTTCCCTTCGGAGATGGGCTTGCACTCTTGCGCCTAGTTCGTCAAGATCAAAAGGTTTTAGGATGTAATCATCCCCACCGACATCAAAGCCGTCTATTTTATCTTGGGTGTCGATCCGGGCAGTTAAAAATAGTATGGGGCAAGAGATATGTTCGCGTATGCGCCGGCATAGAGTTAACCCGTCCATTTCAGGCATGGTAACATCCAGCAAAATAATGTCCGGCTGACAGGTAATTTTGTTTATCGCCTCATTTCCGTCAAAGGCTGTAAATACCTGATATCCTTGCATTTCAAAATAGTTTTTGAGTATGGTGACAATGCCTTTTTCGTCGTCGACAATCAAGATTTTGCTGTCCATTTATTTCACCGTCTTTCGAATAAAGTGTATCCCTTATTATAGTTTATAGTGTACAAATCTCAAAAAATTCTCAAGGCAGCCCTACTTACCTAAAACCGCATCCTTTATGTTATACTACATTGATTCACCACGCTACACACTTAAGGAGGCACGCATGCACGGAACAAAAAAGGATATCAAACGCAATCTAACCCTTTTCTTTATCGACGGTATGTTATTTATGCCGGCAATGACTTTTATCGCTATCGCTACCGTCATCCCATTTTTTTTAAACTATCTCGGCGCATCCACTTTTCAAGTCGCCTTATCCGCTTCTTCAGCCTTTATCTGCACCTTTATGGCACAGCCATTATTTGGTTCAATCGCTTCCCGTACCCGCCTAATGGCCAAAACCTTTGGCTGGATCCTGGTCATGCAGCGGCTGATTTTCTTGATTTTTGCGCTTTCCATACCATTTTTTGCTGTCAATCCCCCTCTGCTCGTGTGGATGTTTCTCTGTTTCTGGGGCGTATTTAATATATTTGTGGGATCCTACAGCGTCTTTTTTACACCCCTTTTGCTAAAACTCCTTCCTCCCGAAAAACGTGGTGCCATGCGAGGCATCGGTTTTGCCATCGGCTCTTTGCTCGGTGTAGGAATCGCTGCTTTGATTCCTGTTATCATTAATCGCATCGTTTTCCCTTATAATTTTGTGATCATTTTTGCTACGGGATCCATACTCCTGCTTTGTGATGCCACGCTGTTTCTGCTAATGCGGGAACATAAAGATGTGGAACCCCGTATACCATTAAGCATCATTCAATACATTAAAGGCATCCCCTCTTCAATCCGCGAGGATGCCCTGTTTCGTGCCATGATCATCTTATGTACCTTTTTGGTTATTGCAAACGCTCTGCTTCCGTACTATACCCTGTATGCTATAGAAGTATTTTCCGCAACAGAATCTCATATCGCAACCCTTACAGCCCTTGCCGTTATTTCCGCCGCTGTCAGCCATATTGTTTTTGGTCTTATCGTTGACCGCTACGGACCTGTACCTACCTCTATTATTGCTGCTTGTCTTGTTACTTTAGCCGGTATATTGGCACTTTCCACCAATTCTTTATACTTTTTGTACGCGGCATGGATACTGGCTAATCTCGGCAACACTTGTTACATAATTACGATGTCGCTGCTGCTTGATAAAGTAACTTCTTCCGCAAAGCTGCCTTTGTATGTTGGTGTATTAACTACCATTTCTCTAGCTCTGTCCTCGGCGGTGTTGCTTTTACTGGCACCGGTCCTTGAAAATATAGGCTTTACTTTGCTTTTTGTGGTGGTACTTACCTGCGGTGGGGCAAGCTTGGCTGTCAATCTGCTGGTTTTTAGAAAGCATTTGGCCAGACGGCAAGCTATGTTAAGGGAAGAAGCGCTTTAAAGCGTATGTCCTTTTAAGCACTACTCTTTTAAACACAATTTTTGTAGGCTCCGTACTGCCTATTGTGAGAACTTCCCGAAAAATGTTATAATATGCCAGCAATAGTCAATTCCTGTGAGTTGATTTTCAAGCGAATTCACTATTAACCCGTTTCCAGTAATTTACCGGGAGGTGCTTATTATGCATTTTATAAAAAAGATTAAAGACGACCTTATTTGGGTTGGTGCCAATGACCGACGGCTGGCTATGTTCGAAGGTGTTTACCATGTCCCTGACGGAGTTTCCTATAATTCGTATTTTCTTGATGACGAAAAAACGGTTTTATTTGATACCGTGGACAAAGCTGTTCGTCAACAATTTTTGGAAAACATCGATTATGTGCTAAATGGCAGAGCATTGGACTATCTTATTGTCCAGCATATGGAACCTGATCATTCGGCCATTATTTGCGAGCTGGCTCAGCGCTTTCCTCATATGAAGATTGTGTGCAACCAAAAAACAGTTGCGTTTATCAAGCAATTTCATGACTTTGACATCGATGCCCGCGCCCATGTTGTAACGGAACAGGATACCCTTGTTACCGGCAAGCACAAGCTTCATTTTGTAATGGCCCCTATGGTCCATTGGCCGGAAGTCATGGTTACGTATGACTCTACCGATAAAATACTGTTTTCTGCCGATGCTTTTGGCTGTTTTGGTGCGCTTAACGGTGCCATTTTTGCCGATGAAGTGGACTTTGACAGGGACTATATGGACGAGGCAAGACGTTATTATACGAATATAGTAGGCAAGTACGGCCCCCAGGTTACCACACTGCTTGAAAAGGCCGCAGGACTTGATATCGACATGATTTGCCCGCTGCATGGCTTTGTATGGCGCAATAATCTCAATCGCTTTATTTCCAAATATCTGCTTTGGGGCAGCTATACTCCGGAGCAGCAGGGAGTCATGATCGCCTACGCATCCATATACGGCCATACAGAAAACGCTGCCGAAATATTATCCGGATCTCTTAGGGAAAAAGGGATTAAAACAGTCATGTATGACGTTTCCGTCACCCCGGCCTCCGAAATTGTGGCCGCGGCTTTTAAATGGAGTCATTTGGTGTTTGCCTCTGCTACCTATAACGCCGGTATTTTTATAACCATGGAAGCCTTGGTTAACGACCTGACCGCTCATAATATTCAAAACCGTACCGTAGCCTTTATTGAAAACGGGTCCTGGGCCGCAACCAGCGGCGGTTTAATGCGGGAAAAATTTAATAAATGCAGCAATATCAATTTTATTGAAAATGTCATCAGCTTAAAATCAAGCCTCAAGCCCAACCAGCTTGACGATATTAAAACCATGGCCGATTCTATTGCAAAATCTTTGCAAACTGATTCCGGTACCGCTGCTTCCGTCGATTTAGTAAACAATAATGTCATGTTCAATATATCCTACGGCTTATACATTATAACAACTAAGGATGGCACCAAAGACAACGGCTGTGTTGTCAATACCATAACCCAAATTTCAGAAAATCCTAACCGGATTGCCCTCTCTGTAAATAACGCTAATTTTACTTGCGGCACAATTTTAAAAACCGGACAATTTAATGTCTCTATACTGACCCAAACCGTACCCTTTAGTATTTTTGAGCGCTTTGGCTTTAAAAGCGGCAAAGATACCGAAAAGTTGGCAGGCTTCGATGGGTTTGCCCGGGGAGAAAACGGTATCATATATTTGACTGCCCATACCAACGGTGTGATTTCCGCTAAAATCATAGACAGCTTAGACTATGGCACACATACGCTGTTTATAGCGGAGGTAACCCAAAGCTTTATCCAATCCGAAGAACCAAGTGTGACATATCAGTATTATTTTGATCATATAAAACCAAAGCCCCAACTTCCAAAAGAAAAACTGCAGGGTTTCATCTGCAAGATATGCGGATATATATACGAAGGCGATGTTTTGCCTAAAGACTTTATTTGTCCGCTGTGTAAACATGGTGCAGAAGATTTCTTGCCACTATAAAAGAATCTGTGTTCGTAGTTGAATACAAATTCCAAAAATAATGAGGAGCGTGAAAACATGAAGTATGTATGCGACATTTGCGGTTGGATTTATGACGAAGCGGCAGGAGATCCCGACAATGGTATAGCCCCGGGTACAAAATGGGACGATTTGCCCGATGATTTTGCTTGCCCACTATGCGGCGTCGGAAAAGACAGTTTCTCTAAAAGCGAATAGGAGGGATTTGTAGTGACAGGAAGTCAAAAATTTTTCATCTGCGAAAAATGCGGCAATATGATAGTCTATATGATACAAAAAGGCCCTCCTGTTGTATGCTGCGGCGCCGAAATGTCTGAGCTTGTTGCAAATACCGTAGATGCCAGTGTAGAAAAGCATTTGCCCGATATTACCGTTAACGGAAATGAACTACATGTCCAGGTTGGCAGCGTATTGCATCCGCTGGAAGAAGGCCATCATATCACGTTTATATATGTGGCAACGGAGCGTGGCGGGCAGCGTAAACCTTTAGCCATTGGTGATGAGCCAAAAGCTTCATTTTGTTTTATAGATGATAAACCGGTTGCGGTTTATGCTTACTGCAATTTGCACGGACTGTGGAAAACTGCTGTTTCGTAGCGCGGTCATTCCATAAACTCAAATAAAAACAAGATAATAATACATACCGTCTGTCTTCGATTGTAATCAAGGCAGGCGGTTTTTTATTGTGTTGACACAATATTATCTTTATGTTATATTGAATTTGTTGAATATACAACAAGGAGGGTATTATGTCTTTAAAACATGGCTTACTTGGCCTGTTAAGCAGTGAGGGTCCAACCACAGGCTACGATCTTGATAAACTTTTCAAAAGCTCCTTAGATTATTTTTGGCAGGCAAAAACCAGTCAAATTTACCGAGAGCTCAGTGCAATGGAAGACCTGGGCTGGCTGACAAGTGAACGGGTAGTTCAAGAAGATAAACCTAATAAAAGGGTTTATTCCATTACAGCCCAAGGCAAAAAAGAACTTCTCGACTGGCTTATGCTGGCGGATACGGGTTTTAACAGGACTGCAAAAAGCCCCTTTATGATGCGCCTCTTTTTTGCCGGTGAGGCGGGCGAGGCCGGGAGGGAACAAGCAATCAACATGATTAAAGAATACCGAAAGAAGTGCGATGTAATTAAGCAGGGAATAGCCCAAGCTACAAAGGAGGTTTCCGAGCTGAAAAACGACAGTGATTATGAAAAATATCTGAAATATTGGAAAATGATAGTGTTGCATGGCGAAATGTTTATTAACACATCTATTGAATGGGCAGACAAAGCTACCGCCATATTGGAAGAGGACGACTCATGATCATACTAAGGACGGGTATTAAACACAGCTATTTTAAAACACGAGGAGAATGTCATTTGATTAGCATGAAAAATATAGAGAAAAAATTTGGACAGCAAACCGTCTTGTCCGATGTCAATTTTAATGTGGATAAAGGAGAAATTTTTGGCTTGCTTGGTCCTTCCGGAGCGGGTAAAACCACCATCATCAACATCCTTACCAATCAATTAAAAGAAGACAGTGGCAGCAAAGAAGTTAAAGCCCAACCCGACGAAATGGGGATTATGCTGGATATAGGCGGCCTATACCCCCATCTCAACTGTTTAGAAAACCTAAACCTATATGCCACCATATACGGACTCCCCAAAACCAAGCCAATGGAAGTGCTTGAAACCGTTGGTTTAGCCGATTCCGCTAAAAAAACCGTATCCAAACTATCCCGAGGCATGACCCAAAGACTGGCTTTGGCCCGCGCCATCTTATACGAACCCAAACTTTTGTTTTTAGACGAGCCTACAAGCGCTTTAGACCCAGGCACATCCAAAGGCGTATGCAGACTTTTGCAGCAGCTGAGAGATCAAGGTGCCACTATTTTTTTAACCACGCATAATATGGATGAAGCTTTAAAGCTGTGCGATCGCATAGCCCTCTTATACGACGGCAAAATAGTCGAACAGGGCAATCCCAATGAAATTTGTGAGCGTTATAATGCAGTACGTACAGTGCCGGATCTGGAATCAGTATTTTTGCAACTGACAGGAGTGGAACTATGAGAAACATAAAAGCTGTTTTTATCAAACAAGTACTCAGCTACATAAAAAATCCCGCCATGTACGGCACCCCCATCACTTTTTTGCTGCTTCCCTTGGCGTTTCGTATATTCATACCGGAAATACAGCCCGAATTGATTGTCACACAGTTTCTTGTTATGTTTGTGGGGATATCCATGATAGGAGCTTCCGCCGGATTTTTGGCAGAAGACCGGGTGACCATGAATCTGCGCTTTATGGGTATGTCCGGTGTAAAGCCTTATCAATATCTTATCGGCACATGCGGTACGCTCCTGGTTGTTTCATTTATCGCAATCACTTTATTTGGGTTAATAGGCCAGCATTCGGGCCAGGCTCTTATCAATTTTATAACTGTTTCCATGCTTGGAGCGGCAAGTTCCATGCTGCTTGGTATAACCCTTGGTTTATCTAAATTTGCGGATTTCACTATGATCATCGCCTTACTTTTAGGTGTAGGTCCGGTTTTTGCCGATGCCAACGAAACTCTAGAACAGATTTTTTACTTTACCTATACAATGCAGGTAAATAATGCGGTACAGGGATATTTGAACGTAAATCCAATAGGTTCTATCCAGATTATATTGATCAACATGACTGTTTTACTGATTGCTTTTATAGTTATGAATATGAAAAATGGCCTGGACGGCGAAAAAATAGTCAAAAAAATGGCATAAGCTCATCGCTGTATATGAACAATATATGAACGATATGTAAATTTATCCTATATTCCCCCGCAGCTGTCAATAACCTGTTATAATGTAATATGAAAAAACTAAGAACCTGTGTTCATAGACTATAGGCTCTAAAAGGCGGAGGAAAAAAATGAAAAGTAAAAAAGCATTACTATGTGGACTTTTAGCATTATTGATTTTATTTGCGGTATCGGGCTGCGGCGATGACGCGGCGGCAAGTGCCATAGAAGAAGAAAACCCTTACGATGTTTCCGACGAAGCACCAAGTGAAAACAGCGAACCGGAAGAACTGACAGAACCTGAACCCCATTCTGCAACTGATAACGGTGAATTCTCCTTCAGTGCAGGTCTTGACGAAAACGGCTTTTGGCAAGGCGTAAATGTTCTGGATTACATGGAACTTTTCAATTATCAAGCCATGGAAATCCCGGCAGAGGTTCATGCAATTTCGGAAGATGAAATCCAAGATATCGTCGATAGCATGATGGCTGAACATATTACCAGAGAGCAAATTACGGATCGCCCGGTTGCCGATGGAGACACCATAAACATCGACTTTGTGGGCAGCGTCGACGGCGTCGAATTTGACGGAGGCTCTACTTTTGGTTCGGGCACCTATGTAACCATTGGGACCACGCAGTTTATAGATGATTTTTTAGATCAATTGATCGGGCATATGCCGGGTACGGTTGTTAATGTAGAGGTCACATTCCCCGATGTATATCATGCGGAAGAGTTGCAGGGCTTAGATGCCTTATTTGTCACCACCATTCACTACATTAACGGTGAGGAAATCAGACCGGAATTGACAGATGATTTCGTTGCGGAAAATTTCGCTCATTTTACCGACGCAACAACAGTTGACGAGTTATTTGAAGACATCCGATCAAACCTTCAAACAAATGCGATTCAGCACTATATACATGAATATATATCCACGCAAGTTGTGGTTAACTCTATCCCATCACAACTGATCAACTTCTTCGAACAAGCATTAGTGGAGCAGCTCGCACAGCAGGCTGCACAATTTGGTATGGAGTTTGAAGATTTACTCGGTATGCAGGGCTTCGAAAATGCCGAAGAGTTTATTGAAGGTAACCGGGAACAAATTGAAAGCGAAGCAAGATTTTCTCTTATATTTCAAGCCATCGCAGAAGATGCCGGTATAGTTTCAACCGTTCAAGATGTAGCTGATTTCTTCTTGGAAAATTTTGGTTCGGACGATTTTTCTACATTTGAAGAAATGTACGGTTTGCCATGGTTAAAACAATTTATGCGCGACCAAAAGGTTATGGATTACATTAGCGACCATGCTGTGTTGTTATAGGTTGATGTAAAGCATATCCAAGTAAAACATTAAACATCATCGATGTAAAAAGGAGCTATCTTGTTTAAAATAAAAGCAAGATAGCTCCTTTTGTTGTACAATCGACTCAATTACACCTTCTCAGGCTTCGGATAATCCACACCACGGGTATCCACCGTAACACGCTTCATCTTCTGTTCCGTATTCGGCTTGTCCGAACGATTGCGTGGGGTATTTGCGATCCCATCGACTACATCCTGACCTTCGATGACCCGCCCAAAACCTGCATACTGTCCATCCAAATGGGGTGAAGTCTCGTGCATAATAAAAAACTGACTGCCTGCAGAGTTAGGGTCACTTGAACGCGCCATGGACAATACACCCGTATCATGGAGCAGATTATTTTCAAATCCGTTTCCGGAAAACTCTCCGCGGATGGCATATCCCGGATTTCCAAATCCCTCACCTAAAGGGCAACCCCCTTGGATCATAAATCCGGGGATGACACGGTGAAAAATCACGCCGTCGTAAAACCCGTCTTTGACCAGTGAAATAAAGTTATTGACCGTATTTGGTGCAATATCGGGATAAAGCTCCGCTTTTATGATCCCGCCGTTTTCCATTTCGATTGTAACCATTGGATTTTCCATTTTTTTGCTCCTCCAGTTTGTATTAGTATCTGTTTTTTACAGGGGGATCATATCATCTTTGGGATTGGGATGGCAAGGTTGTAGGGTTTATTGATGTAATAAATCCATCCTACCCCACATACCCATACTCAATATTGACATCACAATCATATCCCGGCAACAACTTCACCACATCTTGAGTTATAGCATCCCTCAGCATCAACGCATCATCCCGTGCTATTTCCAGGGGAAACTCCAAATCAAACACAATAACCGGTTTAGGCATCGTATCCAAACTCCCCTTCACCGGTTTCGTCGTATCTATAATACGAAACTCATTCGGATGCAAGGCCGGATATTCTTTGGCAACCAGATTTTGAATTACATTTATAACGTGCTGCAGCCTTTCATCAGCTAAATTAATAGGGGTCAATTGTATAACCATCGGGATCCCCAATTGCTCTAATACAGCCTGTCCAACTTTTTCAACTATATCATGAGCATCGGCAAGTGACATATCCATGGATACTTCAACATGTAAACTGGCCATGTCACGCCCCGGTCCATAACTATGTATGACCAAATCATGTACGCCCAAAACCCTGTCAAAGCTTCTTGCAATCTTTTTAATATCGGCTGCCATGTCTTCGCTGTTGGGGTTACCGATAATCCTTCCAAGTGCTTCTTTTGCAACATTAAATCCCGACCGCAAAAAGACCAGGGCCAGCAGCGCCCCAACAAAACCATCAACGGTAATACCTGTCAGCAAAGCAAATAGCACAGAAAACAGCGTCACTCCACTAATCAATACATCATTACGGGAATCAAGCCCCACAGCAATCAGCGTGTTGGAATTGATTGCCGCACCCAGCTTTTTGTTAAACCGCATCATCCATAACTTTACAACCATACTAAAAACCATGACGACAATCGCCCATACGGTAAAATACAAGGGTTCCGGATGTATAATCTTGTTGATAGAACTGCGCATAACCTCGTAGCCGGTCACGAGAATTATGCCGGCTACAGCTAGGCTGATGAGGTATTCGATACGCGCATGGCCAAAGGGATGTTCCCGATCCGCGGGCTTTGCCGACCACCGAAAACCTAATATGGTAAGGATCGACGTTAGGCAGTCGGTTAAATTATTGAAGGCATCGGCCGTAATGGCAACACTATTGGCCATTGCCCCTACCATGAATTTTAAAACAGATAGAAGCATATTCAAAATAAGGCCGCACACTCCGGAAAGCGTACCGTATTTTTCCCTAACAGCAGGAGAGTCGGTGTTTTTGTAGTCCTTCACAAATAATTTCAAAAGAAACATAATATGAACTCCCTCCGTACATTCACGTTTCGATCATTCGCGTTCTGAAAATTTATATTCTAAAACTTCACGTTCAGGTATGCTCTTATTATTCCCCGCCTTCTCGCACAACAACCACATGTCCTTTTACATGCTTCCGGTCCATCAAATGCCTTGCCTTCCTATCCTCCACACTATCAAAAATAATCGAGAAATCGTAATTATCGGGATATAATTCCTTGGCAGCTATTTTAAGCTTCAGGCGCTTATGGTTTATCAAGCGCTTTCGCCCTTTTATTTTAACACCTACCTCACCCTTTTCGTTGACCCGGGTGCAGACAATACCTAATTCTTTTTGAGGGTATATAGTCACGCTGTCGCCGAGATTAAAACGCTGGCTTCTTGGTATTTCTGCCGCCGCCTTTTCGGGGGGTTTTTCTTCTTTAAGGGGAGTGACCGGTATGATGGTTTCCGTCTTTGGGATTGCATTTTCCGGGACTGTGTTTGCCGATACTGTATTTGTCGGGATGATCCCATTTGGCTTGTCTGCATCTCCGCAATAGGTTATCTCCCGCGCCCGCGTAAGTAGATGAGATGGCAGCCCCAGCCTTTCGGCAATATACAGGGCGCAGCTTTCGCCTGCCTCGCCTATCTCAAGCCTATATAACGGCATCAGGCTCTCTTTGTCAAATGCCATCCGCGCGTTAGTCAGTCCGGGGGTACGCGCCGCAAAATCCTTGATTTCCGGATAATGGGTGGTGACCGCAAACAGACACCCTTTGCTCAGCAGTTCCTCTAAAACTGCCATGGCAATCCCCATCCCTTCGGCCGGGTCTGTTCCTGAGCCTAATTCGTCCAATAAAACCAGGGTATTTTCGCCGGTTTCCTTTAAAATGCCTATAATATTGGTCATATGAGAAGAAAATGTTGACAGATTTTCCGAAATGCTTTGTCCATCGCCTATATCACATAAAACCCTATCAAACATACAGATCGTGCTTTCTTCCCGTGCCGGGATATGCAGGCCGCTTTGGGCCATCATTGACAACAGTCCGACGGTTTTAAGGGTAACGGTTTTGCCCCCTGTGTTGGGGCCTGTTACCGCAATACCGCTCCAATCCCCACCCAACGCAAAATCTAAAGGTACGGCAACATCCGCGTCTAACAGGGGATGCCGTGCCGATAATAATCTAAACTCTCTTCTTTCGGTCAAACCCGGTGCCGCCGCTTTTAGGGATATGCTCAGCTTGGCTTTGGCAAATACAAAATCCAATGTTTCCATGGCTTCTTTGTTAATTTTTAGTGAGGGCAGATTGTCATAAACCAAAGCGGTTAGGGTAAAGAGGATCCGGCGTACTTCGTTGTCCTCTTCAATCATTAGCTCGTTAAGTTCGTCCTGGAGCTTTCTGACCGCTATCGGCTCTACAAAGTATGTGCTTCCCGTGTTCGACATCTCTACGGACACGCCTTCGATACGGCTTTTGTGCTCTCGCTTGACCGGCAGGGTATAGCGTCCGCCCCGCAGCGAGACAAAACCTTCGGAAAAGCAATCTTGATTTTTACTTAATATTTGCTCCAGCTTATTTTTTACCTGTTCCCTTTTATTTCCGATACTTCGCCTTAAATTGTATAAGCGCTGAGAAGCACGGTCGTCTACCTGTCCACCTCGTATACAGCGGTAAATTTCTTCGTCTATATCGGTTAGGTCTATAAACGATCCGCCATATAGGGCTATTTCTGTGTTGGTGGATTCTGCTTTTTGCAGATAGGTTACCATGCGTCTGCATGAAACAATAAATGCGGATATATGTCCTAACTGCTCCGGGGACAGCATGGCATCGACGCTGAGCAGCCCAATGATTTTATCCAGTTCGGTCATTGCGGCCAAAGGAGGAGTCCCTGCTTGATCGATGATCTTTTTGGCTTGGGATGTTTCGTTTAGGCGTCGCTCAACTTCATGTATGTTATTGGCCGGTGTAAGAGTTAAACAGCGTGTGCTAACGGCTTCGGAAACCGTATGTTGGGCTAGATTAGTTAAAATTTTATTAAATTCCAATGTGTTTGAATGATTCATGAAAATTCTCCTTATGCTAAATTGTGACTATAATAAAAAACCCGCAAAAAACACATACCGCACTTATTTCACTTTAAGTGCAGATACTTCTGCGGGCAATTCAATACAATTCAACACAAACAAAAAGCGCGACTTACCTACCGATAAACGGGGCTTAGTCGCGCTCTTATATATAAATATATTGAACGGATTGGAAGCAGTCTGTTAGGCAGTGTTTTTAAAGACGCAGCAAAACAAAGCACACTGAGTGCGTTGATTGCCGCCTCTTCCAACTATTTAGTTAGTTGAAGCTCACCATAACAGACTTTGCAAACACAAAACATTCCACCTTAATTTTTTATTTGTAGTACTGTTCTACATGATATCATATTTATTTTTGTTTTTCAAGACGCAAATTTAAGCCTGCAATTTAAGCCTTTTCTGAGGTTTCCCTCTTCTTCCAAAAATACGAAACAAGACTGCCGCCCAACGTTACCGCAAACACAGTACCGGCAATGATGATGGCTATATGCTGATGCCTTCGGTATGTTTCCGACACAGGTTCTATAAATAATAGATTTTCCGTTGGTATTTCGTCCCGCAGTGTTAGTGGCGTGAGATCAAAAGGCGATACGGTAAAGCTGACCAGGCTTTGATTTATCCCGCCGGGAGCGCGGCTTTCCGGCATCATGGACGCGAACTCGCCCAGCCGGTTACGGGTATTTACGTTGTTACCTTCTACAATCCCCGCAAACTCCTCAATTGTATCTTGCAGCGCCCCTTGCTCGGCGAAGTTGGCCGCAAAAGCGTCGGAGCGTAACCTTTGTAAATACCAATTATATTCTGCATGTATATTGTGCATCATCCAGATATTATCCTCAAAGAGAAATGAGATGTCATCATTTCGTACAGCGCATGATTTTCGTTGTACAATTTCCTACAGAATATCTAATTTTTAGATGTTCGTCAACAAAAAAAGAACGACACGCAGCCGTTATTTGAGAGGGTAACATCTAATTTTCGTTGGATTAATGACAATCCAGGTAATAATTGTTGCGAAGATAAAAAATCATATATGATCACTTATAGTCGCTAAATTTCATGAGCAGCCCAATACATAATAGTTAAAGGCATTGCATATACCGAAAAATTTAGAAAAATAGCGAACTGCATCCAAAAATATAATTTCAAGTATGATTTGGGAAACAAATATGCTATGATGTCAAAATTGGAAATAGATTTGATTCTTAAATGATATCCTTAAAGATTTTTGTGGGTGGATTCGGAATTAAATTGAGGGGGAAATTAAATGGCTGACATGAATGGCAACGACAAACCACCGGAGCAGTTTTTATTTACAAAAGCACCTGTAGCAAGAAGATTTGGGGCATATTTAGTAGATTTCGGTATCCTCACTGTCATTCTTAACTTTCCGTTTAATATGGGCCTTATCTTTGTAGTAATCAACGCGCTGACGCCTGACGGTCTAATCGGGGCACTAATAACGTTTTGCATTATTTTGCTTATAATATTCCTCGCACTGGGTTTTAGAGATACAATAAAAGGCCAAAGCATCGGCAAACGTGTACTTGGCATAGGTGTAAGGGATGTCTCTGATAATTTTGTGGTTCCGTCTGCTTCAAGATTATTCTTGCGACAGATTTTTTGGATTATATCACCTATTGAGTTTTTAGTTCTTGTTTTTAGCAATGATAACAGAAAGATCGGGGATAAGATTGCCGGTACCGACGTGTATAACGTGCGAGAGTATGAAGAGTTTATTAATAATGCAAAACATGCGGAAAACTTAAAACAAGCAGAAGGCGTTGAACACGTACAAACTGAAAATACAGCGTTGCCCCCTCGCGTTATAGAGCCATATAAACCCAACAAAGCTAAAATAGCCCTGATAATTGGCGGTGTAGTATTGGCGGGCTTGATATTTATTGGCGCTTTGGTTTTTGGCATAACCGCTATGCTCAGAAACCATCCGTCTTATCATGTCGCCACCGACAGCATAAGGACAAACCCTGAAATTGTAGAAATGATTGGGGAAATTGAAAGTTTTGGATTTATGCCGACCGGAAGCGTTACTGCCGGTCCCGGACGTGGGGATGCTACTTATCGTATTAGAGCAAGGGGAGCTTATGGTGAAGTTCGTGTTTTTGTGGAGTTGCAAATGCGTGGTGGTGGGGATTGGGAGATCGTAAGGTTAGATTTTGTGCCGATTTAAAGCGCGCTTGACAATGCCACCTGAATGAATCGCAAAGTATATCTTGCTAAAAATGCTATTCTTTCAAGCGCCCTTTTGAGAGAGTGATCATTTAGCCAATTCCTCAAACGCCTTGATATGCTTGGTTAATATACGAGAAGCCACGCTGTCAATATCCGTATCATCAGCTACGATAACGCTCTCACCCTGCCGTAACAGGCTGTAATCCAACAGCATTTCCAACTTAATCTTTATTAGTTTTCACATTTCATATGCAAACTTGATTTTTGTATGACACTGTCTTAAACTGGATAAGCATTCATTGTTTCTGAATAGGAGGAAACTCGATGAGATTAATAAAAACATTTGCCGCCGTATTAGCATTGGTATTGGCTTTTCCATCTGTTGCCGTCGCAGGCAATACAGACCTGACTCGCGGGGATATAGCCCTACGCCATGTGGAATTTATTAACGACCATCTTTATGGCCGGATCACATTTACATACCGGGAACTTGAAACCACCCAATGGATTGTACAGGAACTGGCGGCTATGGGACATGATCCGGAAAACATAACCGTGCAGGAGTTTTACTTTGATTACCAGCAGCTGTGGTTTAGCCCAAGGGGCCGACTTTTTCATATGGCTGCTTTTAGTGATGAGCCGTTTTGTATGGAAGCTGCCGCCGATATAATCCGCGAGATGCTGCTGGAAAGCGGCTTACCGGAAAGCATGGAAAGGGAAATCAGGGAGTATATAGCAAAGAATTTTCCGGCTGCACTGGGCAATATGATTTTTGATGCGGTTTTAAATGAAATTGTTGATAGTGTTCTTGACGATGAGCTGGAGCGGACCTTGTATCTGTTGCAACAGTTTGATGTTTTTGGGGAGCAGGATTTCAGGAATGTCAGCCAAAATGTGATTTTGACAGTACCCGGCCAGAGCAGCCAGACGATTATTGCAGCGGCTCATTATGATTCCGTGAAATTTTCGGGGGCCAGTGACAATGCGTCGGGGATGGCTTTGATGCTGGAAAGTGCTTACCATATGCTTGCTTTAGATAATTACTATACCATCGTTTATGTATTTTTCGGCGGGCATGAGCTTGGGCTGCTGGGCGGTTATTATTTTTTGGACAGTTTAAGCCAACAGGCCCAGGATGAGATTCTTTTTATAATTAATGCCGATGTGCTTTTTGAAGGACCGTATCTCTTTTTCGGCACTGGTATTCTTGAGGATGATTATATTGGGGAAAATGAGATTTCCGAGCGTATTGCGAATATTGCGTTGTATGTAAACGAATCTGCGGATACTGAGCTGATTTTTGAGGCGGAATTGGCTAGGATGCCTGGTGAGCAAAGACTATTCCTGGACGAGGGACATACAGTACTGGCTTTTTCCGGGTTTGCCAGGGTTGAGCCGGATAATCAGTATACTTCACATTCGTTTTCTCAGGAGACAAGTATCGGGCTGGTTGGCGGCCGGGTACTTCATACCCCTAGGGATGATTTCCATTATATAGAGTACAACTGGCCGGGAAAGATGGAAACTGCTTTGCGGACATTTTCTGTATTTCTTGAGAATGTGCTTACTGCTAGATTTACTGAATTGTCGTAGACGGATAAAAACGGCAGTATGCGTTAATCGTCATAATGACCTTTGCACTGGACAATGACAATTCGGTTATCTTCAACTTTATATACTATCCTGTTCGATTCGTCTATACGTCTGCTCCAATATCCATGTTTGTCACCTCGCAGAGGTTCAGGCTTGCCAACACCAATAAAATGATTTCGTCTGATGTCTTTGATAAGGTCATTGATTCGTTTTAAGGTCTTTTTATCTTGTGTCTGCCAATGCAGATAATCTTTCCATGCAGAGTCTTGGAATAAAAGTTCTTTATTCATTTTCCATAGCCTCTAATTCTTCCATTGCTTTAACAACAAATTTTGCCGTGCCCGCCTCAATTTCATCTATTCTACGATTTACTTCAGCCTGATTTTTTTCGCTGTAAAATGGGTCATAAATTTCAAAAGGGATTTTTCCTTGCCTTAGAGATTGGCGGGCAAAAACATTAAAAGCAGTTGATAAATTCATCCCAAAATCATTAAACATTTTTTCTGCCTGTTCTTTAATATCACGATCAAGTCTAATCGTTACATTTATTGTATCTGCCATTTCAAACACCTCCAATTTTTTTCATTATACTAAAAATGATCGTGCATATCAAGTGATCTGCACGATTTTTAATGGATTTTTCACAATCAATACAACGAGCAAGAAGCCCTTTTTGAATGCAGCGAACATATTATTTTTCATCTTGACATAGTGTGCATTACACATTATAATAATATCATCAATAAATCGGAGGTGACATTATTGAAAAACGAAGAATTGCTATCTGGCTTTTTACAGGAAATGCGAAGGGGAACTATAATCCTCTGTGTTTTAGCTAAACTTAGGCAATCCGCATATGGATATAATCTCATTGCAGAGTTATCAGAAACAGGTATACCCATTGAAGCCAACACGCTGTATCCGCTACTTAGACGTTTGGAATCACAGGGACTTCTTGAAAGCACTTGGAATACTACGGACGGCGCAAAACCGCGAAAATACTACGTTACAACCAATTTAGGCAGAGAAATGTTAATCGAACTTAAAAAGCACTGGCAAGAAGCCGTGCAAAACATGAATAATCTTTTGGAGGATTGATAATATGGAAAACAATTTGAAAAACCGTTATATTTACGCCGTTACCCGCCACTTGCCTGTAAAAATGCAAGCTGATGTTGAAAAGGAACTGGACAGCCTTATATCAGAAATGCTGGACGAACGTCGCGGAAACAATGCTGTTGCAAGCGAACAAGACCTGAAAAATGTGCTTGCAGAACTTGGCTCACCGGAGGAATTAGCGCTGAAATATGGAGGAAATGAACGAAGGGCGTTAATCAGCGGCGTGTATTTTTTGATGTATAAGCGTGTCTTGCTTACCGTCTTGCCGATTATTGCTGCTGTTTTGGCTATTTTAACAACTATGGGGTTCTTTATAGGGGACGAATCGTCACTGTCTATAATAATTATTGGAATTGTTAATGTAGCCTATCTTTCATATGCAATGCAGATATTGACCGTAACTATTGGCGGCGTTGTTCAAGCATTTGCAGTGATTACGGTTGTTTTCGCGGTGCTAGATTATAGGAAAGTCGAGATGCAAGGCAACGAGTTTTTTGACTTGCCAGAGATTCCGGAAGCCAAAATGAAAATTTCACCATTCGAGCCGATATTGTGGATTGCATTTTCTATAGTGACCACGATTTTACTGCTTGGATTCCCTCAAATCATGGGGGCGTATCTTGATGGCCGCTGGATTACTGTTTTCAACATAGAGGTTGTTCGTGGATTGTGGCTTCCTATTTTGGTTTGGACTTTACTTGAAATAATTGCGGAGGCCGTAAAACTGGTCGAAGGACAGTATAATATGCGTGTAGTGGCTGTTACTGTGGCCGCATGTATTTTACAAATAGTATGTGTGTTTGCTGTTTTTGGCAATAGCGATATTATTAACTCCGAAATTATAAGCCTTGTGGAACATTGGGGCATTAATGTTTTGGCTATCGGAGAGCAGTTTAGCAATCTGTTTATGCGCCCTAACATGGCTATCGTGGTTATAGTTATTGGTATCTTGGTTTGGGAAATTATTGATGTTGTTATAAAGGCATTTCAGGCAAAATATTCTTAATGGTACACCCTCTTGAAATCCCCAGCATAAAATGGCATAATACTCTAAATTGAATACAATAAAGGCATTGACGAGGAGGAGTACATTCTTTCCGAAGCAAAGAGAGGGAACGGATGTTGGAAATGGATCGCATTTTCGACTGGGTGCAAGTTCCCGTGAGGAAAGCATGGAAGGTAGCCTCTGAGCTGTGAACCGAACAGATATAATAAATTCATCAACTTATGATGAATTAAACTATATCCCAGTAGACTTCAACGGAGTTTCCACCGTCATAGGGAAAGCGGTATCGGATAGCATAGGCCGGTTGCGATTTTGTCGTTACCCGCCAAAATCTGGCTGTCCCGCATCGGCTAAGTGCAGAGGATTTTTCTCTGAATTTGGGTGGTACCACGGACAATAAATGTTCGTCCCAAGCAACAGTTGTTTTGTTGCTTGGGACTTTTTTTATTGTATTCGGTTATTACAAAATTATGGAGGGTTCTCTATGGAAAAACGTTATGATTTTACACAAATCGAGAAGCAAATGCAGGATTTTTGGGAGCTGGGGCAGATTTATCGTTTTAACAAAAATGCAGGGGGCGAAATCTATTCTATCGATACACCACCGCCAACCGTCAGCGGCGATCTGCACATCGGCCATTTATTTTCTTACACACAGGGAGAATTGATTGCCAGATTTCGCCGTATGCAGGGGTATAATGTATTCTATCCCTTTGGCTTTGACGACAATGGGCTGCCCACAGAGCGGCTGGTCGAACGGGAACAAAAAATCCGCGCCCATACCATGCCTCGCAGCGAATTTATTGAAAAATGCCAAAACACCAGTTTGAAGTACGAAAACGAGTTTAAAGCCTTTTGGCAATCTCTGGGGTTTTCGGTCAATTGGGAAACGGAGTATCAAACCATCAGCCCGGATGTTCGTAAAATTTCCCAGGAATTATTTTTAGAGCTGGTAAAAATGGGCAAAGCCTATACAAAAGAGTCTCCCGTCTTATGGTGTACCGAATGTCAAACGTCCATAGCCCAAGCAGAGCTTGAGACCGTGGATGCCGAAAGCACATTTAACACTATTTCATTTTTAGTTGACGGAAAACCCCTTGAAGTAGCCACCACCCGTCCGGAGCTGCTTTATGGCTGTGTTTGCCTGTTCGTTAATCCGGAGGATGAGCGGTATCGGCAGCATGTGGGCAAGTCTGCGACGGTTCCTCTATACGATTACGAAGTCCCGATTTTGACCGATGACAAAGTCGGTATCGACAAGGGGACTGGGGTGGTTATGTGCTGCACCTTTGGAGACAGTACCGACGCACAGTGGTATATGGAATATAATCTGCCTTATCGGAAGATCATCCTACCCAACGGAAAAATCGCCGAAGATGTTCCGTTTATTGGAGGCTTAAGGGTGGCTGCCGCCCAAAAAGAAATAATCCGCTTGCTGGATCAACAGGGCTTGCTATACAAATCCGAAACCATCACTCACACGATCGGTACCCATGAACGCTGCGGTAAGCCCATCGAAATCATCCCATCCCGTCAATGGTATATTGATATTTTAGGAGAACAGGAACGGTTTTTGCGTGCGGCCGATGAAATAAACTGGTATCCTGCCGGTATGAAAAACCGGTATATCGCTTGGGTTGAAAACTTGAAATGGGATTGGTGCATTTCTCGTCAGCGCTATTTTGGCGTCCCGTTTCCTGTGTGGTATTGCAAGTCATGCGGCCAAGCTGTTTTTGCAAAGCCGGAACAGCTGCCGGTCAATCCCCTTGAAACGGCATATGACGGCGTTTGTGATTGCGGAGATGCTGAATTTATCCCCGAAAGTGCGGTGTTTGATACCTGGGCTACGTCCAGTATTACACCTCAAATCAACGAACGGCTTGGATTAAAGCTCACTCCTATGAGTATGCGTACCCATGCCCATGAAATCATCCGCACATGGACATTTTACACCATTGTCCGCAGCTTATACCATACAGGCAACATCCCTTGGAAAGACCTGATGATATGCGGTTTTATCCTGGCCAAAAAGGACGAAAAAATCAGCAAATCCAAAGGCAATAATGCCCTTGATCCGAAGCAATTAATCACAGCCCATTCGGCAGATGTGCTGCGTTACTGGACCGCAGGGGCGCGGCTTGGGACCGATACCTTCTTTTCACCGGAAGAACTGCCTGTTGCCAAACGATTTATCACTAAATTGTGGAACGCAACTAAGTTTTCCATATCCCATTTACAGGATATTGATTTGGCTAAGACGCCGAGTCTTCTGCCTGTGGATCGATGGATTATTGAGCGGGTCAACGAAGCAACGGTTAGTGCCGCTAATTTGCTTTATGAATATGAAATCGGATCTGCCCGGCATGAAATCGACGAGTTTTTTTGGAAAGATTTTTGCGATAATTATATCGAGATTGTTAAGGAGCGTCTTTATCAGCCGGATGTCCATGGGATCGAAGCGCGCAAAAGCGGACAATACGCGCTGTATTACGCATTGCTCAATATCTTGAAGTTATATGCTATTTATGTTCCTCATATTACAGAGCATATTTATCAATCATTTTTCCGGCAATACGAAAAAGAAGTGTCCATCCATCTGGCGTATTGGGTAAAACCATTGGCTGTTGATACGGATTTAATTGATTTTGGCAAAAAGTTAAAGGATGTTATTTTTGAAATGCGCAAGTATAAATCGGAACGCAATATCTCAATGGCGGCGGAGATAGAGATACTTGAAATTTGTGCAGAGCGGCGCTTTGCAGAGTGGTTTCAATCGAGTGAGAAAGATATAAAAGCATGTTCCAAGGCGGTGAGGATAGAATATAATTTTACGTAAATAACGCAGCTAACGCAGCTGAATAATACAAAAGGGGCTGTCTCGTTAAGACAAAGCGAGGCAGCCCCATTTTATGGTAAGCAAGAATTAATAAGCAAGAAACTGGTAGAAATATTCAGAAAAAAGAAACAGCAAAGCCCGCCATGCTACAAAAA